>TARA_R110002073_G_scaffold7176_4_pt1 | contig 26784 bp, 20 predicted proteins | sample TARA_R110002073 | Tara Oceans TARA_R110002073 (sample SAMEA4397174) | marine metagenome | biome: Polar Biome; feature: [DCM] deep chlorophyll maximum layer (ENVO:01000326); material: water (ENVO:00002006), including particulate matter (ENVO:01000060) such as... | depth 40 m | reverse complement strand
AGAACAGCTAAAGCCCCTGATATCAGGGGCTTTGTTGTATTTGGCGTCTTATACTGTCCTGCTCTATCTATCCCAATCCATGCATCTGATGTACACTACTATGTACACTGGTTTTTAAATGTACATTGGGGTATTAGTCATGGAATCACGTAAGCCTATTAGCTCTGATCGTAGTATTAGCAGCCATAAAGCTAGTGACAAAGAATATCTAGTCTCTGTCAAAAACTATCCCATGCTGTATCTCATGGTCAGACCTAACGGCACTAAGTCTTGGCTTTATCGTTACCTTTCTCCTACTCATTCAAAAAATAAACGTATATCGCTTGGTGTTTATCCAAACGTAACATTTTCACGCGCTTGTGAAATCTGGCGTGACTATGAAGAGCTATTGAGCCATAACATTGACCCCAAAGATCATCGTGAAGAAATAAAGAATAGTATTATTAGAAAAACTAAAAATTCTTTTAATCACTTTGCATGGGAGTATTTTGACAGTTTAGATCAGACTCAAAAAGGTAATACGTTGATTCGTAAGAAAGGTCGATTGGAGCTTATATGCTCATACATAGGTAATGACCCTATCAGTGCGATTGACTCACCTAGAATGCTTGAAGTGCTATTAGACATCCAAGCTAACTCACTAAACAAAGCTGGCAAGCCCACAGATAAGGCTGAGCGCTGTGCAGGTATCGCTAGTGATGTATTCGTCTATGCGGGTGCGCGTGGCTTTTGTAGCAGCAATCCTGCGGCATTAATTAAAAGCCAATTGGCTAAGTCGAGCTATGGTCATCGTCCAGCCATCACTAAGCCTAAAGATTTAGCTAAGCTACTACGTGATATCGAGACTATAGAAGGTGATCCAAATACTATCAACTCCCTTAGGCTATTAGCATTACTCTTTGTGCGTAATGGTGATCTACGCCGTATGCGCTGGGCTGACTTAGATCTAGAGGCTGGTAGGTGGCGGTTAAAGCCTTTAAAAGGCCAAGGTAAGGTAAACATGGTCAAGGACATGGTCGTGCCCCTACCTCGTCAAGCAGTAGCTATTTTACGCGCGCAGCAGCAAATCAATGGTCATACTAAGTTTGTCTTCTACAGTGAGACAGCAAAAAAGCATCAGATCATCTCTGATGCGACAGCGAATAAGCGTTTAAAAGATTTGGGCTACAAAAACATTCATTGTGCTCACGGCTTTAGAGCCACAGCGAAAACCATCCTACAAGAGCAATTAAAGTATCCTCTCGTGCTGGTTGAGATGGCTTTGGGTCATACAACCAAAGATCCTAATGGTACGGCATATGGTCGATTTGAGTACATTGATGATCGTAGTGATATGATGCAGAAGTGGGCTGACTATTTAGACGCGCTTAGAGACGGTAAAGATACTGCTAAGTTTAAGGCGGATACCAAAGATACAGCTGAGCCTAATGCCCAGCTGCAAGCGTTGATTGCTCAGCTGGGAGAGGATCAGGTATTAGCTATGTTGAAGAGTAAAGCTTGAGCTACTAATTTTTAAATAAATTGAAAAATATAATATTACCTAAAAACACTTTAGCAAAGTGTTGGCTGCGTTAAAAATCAAAATCGCTAGTGAATGAACGCCTTACTGTGTATCTAAGCGTTTTGTATTCTTTATAGTGCGAAGTGCTTCCGACTCTTTCTTCTAGCTTTAAAATGACTTCTTGTCCATTGACTTCATCAATTTTACGGGTCAGTATCAAACTGACTTGCTGCTCTCTTTCCCGAGGGTTTTCTGAACGTAGATCAAAAGTCATCTCATAACTGTCTGAGATAAGCTCTCCTGCTTCAGTATAAATACCTACTCTTAGTACGCGAGGTAGCGTCTTTTCTGTTACAGGTGAGCTCTGGTACATACTGACGCTCAGCTCTTCTGTAGTAATTAAAGAGTTCGCGCCGCGTAAGATATCCACTTCAACCGCTGTGGTATCGCTCTGTCTGCTTTTATTGATGCTAATTACAGGGACAACCACCTCTTGCAATGATGCGCCACCATGTACAAAACGGCTTCCTGAGCCACTAAGTCTCAAACGGTTAATAGACTTAGGAATTTGCACTTCTACTTGACCGTCCAAACCAAGCATTTCAGAGCTGAATTTGTGTAACCCTGATGACTCCTCCAACCCTTTACCCAGTATAAATCTGCGATCTTTATATAAGATTTCTTTGCCTTTTACTTCAGCACCTGAAAAATCGCTCTGATCTATCTTACGGTTTTGATAAATAAATCCATGATCAGCTGTGATTAATATATTATTAGCATTGGCATTGGTTAGTTTCTTAATCACTTTAATCAGGTCATGCAATGCTTTTTCGGCAGCTTCAAAGGCCTCTCCCTCAGAGTGCATTTTATCGCCAGTATGATCTATTCGATTGTGATAAATATAAATAACATCATTGGCTTTTAACAACTCTCGACTACCCTCTCTATCAAGCTGCATAAAAGCATCTGCTGTAATGGCATCTCCTCGATCTTGCAATGCTGCTTTAAGTATTCTACTTCTACAGGTCGTTTTTTGAGAGCTTTTCCCATTAACAAGGACCATGCTTTTGTCCTTCTCCTTATCTGCAATGGATAAGGTGTCATTAGGTAGCAAGGCTGCCATTCCAAGTTGGGTATAGCTTGGCAACATGGATAGCATAGGTTCTAGATCGGCATTGTAGCGATCTTCTTGACGAATCAAGCTGACCAGCTCGTCTGCTATCTCATATCTCATTGCATCTGAAATAATGACGTATATTTTATTATTGTTCTCTAAGTATGGTTTAACCCAATGCTTAAAAAAATCATCTTGTCTCACTGCGACTGACGTATTCCATTGTGGTGCTGATTCAACAAACTCTTGAAAGCGATTCCCTAGCCCTAGTAAGTAGACATTAGAGTATAAATTTTCTACCTTATCATTAAGATCTTTTAGAAGTGTCACTTTTCCAGACGTAAGCTTGTGGTAGATAAACTTACGGTAGAGTTGATCAAGCTTATACCAAGATTGGGTATAGCGCTCTATGCCTTGATCTAGGCTATTCATATCGATCTCAACGTGGTTGAAGATAGATATGAACCGTGCAGCGTTATCAAGTGCCTGATAAGTATGTTGGAATTCAGAATACCAGTGACTCTGGCGACGTTGTCGAACCCAAACAGCAATTTGCTCAGCCGTAAAGTCACTCTCTAATACCGCACGAGCTAAGGCACTGATTATTTTTTCGTCGATTGATCTAAAGTAATCAGTTTCGATTAACTGCTTAAAATCACGATTGTTTAAATCATTTTCTATATCAAGGTAATCAGCAAAACGATCGGATAGTGTCTCAAAGCTGGCTTGATGGGGTTTACTGTCTTTCCAACGCTTCAAAAATACAAGCGCATCACTGGTCAGCTTGACCTGACCACCAGTTACCATGGCATAGCTGGACTTAAATAACTCAATGGCAAAATCAAGAATACTTGGTTCAGCAGACTTATAACCATAGTAGCGACTCATCTGTTCCCAAAAAAACTCATCAAGACCGCACCGACTTATCAGCTTAATCTTGTCATCTTTTTCATAAGCCAAATCCTGCAATAGACTCTCAACAATAGAATCCATTTTAGGCTCGCTTTTAGCACATACTGCTAGCATTTTAAGCTGCATCGTACCCGAGCTATCATTAGGGGCTATCAGCTTACTCAAAGCCTCTTTACGGCTCTTGGCCTGAAAAAACTCCTTATGATCTTTTAATACCTCTGCAAATTCGATGCCTAAAGACAGCTCCGACAACCAAATAGCAGTTTGATCCGTACGGAATTCACCGTGTGCAAGCTGTACATCCAATAGCCAATTATCCAACTGGGCAGGTTGAGCGCCAGCACGATAGAGTAAAAACTTCTGGTTAGGCTGCTCACGCAATATCTTATATTTAACGCCAAACTCATTATTGTTTAGTACTATTTTCTCGATACCATCTAGCGTTAGGCTGTCAAAGTCATCACGCAGCTCTTGCTTGGTGTCGTACCAAAAGACAATTCGATGACGCTCGAACAGCCTTTGTAATGAGTTTATAATACGATCATTCATGAACTAAGTCCTGTCACTTTCTTTAGTGCCTTGCCGAATTTAGGATAGTTGACCTTGACGCCATCATCTAGGTCGATCTCTACTTGCTGGGTCGCTAGCGGATAAAGTACGTCGCGTTCATACTCTTCCATCTCTGTGATCATTTTAGCAGTGATATCTAGCTTCTTTTGTGCTTTTGTTTTTTCACTTTGGCTTTGGTTGCCACTAATTTTGATTGCATTAAGCTGGTCTTTATAGGCATTGAGCTTGGTGCGGAACTCACGCAAGTAATCGTTCAGCACAACGCTTACTGTGTCAGGTTGATAGCGATGCATGTAAATAAGCGCATTGAAGTGACCACTTGAGAACAGCCAATATATAGGCCGTTTTTTATAACGCTTTACATGATCGTTATAAAAGTCTTTTAAGAAGTAATCACGGATATCACGGGGCTTGTCGTTCTTACCCAGTGCCAGCTCGATGAATTGCATGTTGCTTTCGTACTGCGCTTCACCAAACGCTACCTTGATAAACTTACGGAAGCGCTCAACGATATCATCGCTAAACCAGCCATCATCTAAGATAGGGATCACATTGTTTTTATCAGGGGTAAAGCTTGGCTCTGGTATCTGTTCAAGATACTGATTAATTGTGTCGCCTTGATTGGCAAGTATTAGCCCAGGCTTATCTAAGCTATAGCGGCCAAACATGCAGCCAACGGCATACGAGATCAACTCACGCATTGTATCGGCTAGCAAAAGCGCTTCTAGCTCATCATCTGTCTTATCACCGCCGTAACGGTAATACGGATTGCAGGTTAAAGTGATTTCTTTTAGTGGAACTTCTGGGGTCAGCTCATCTTGTAAACCATAAGCATCGATAAATATGCGATTATTCTCTTCTTCTAAGCGCTGCATGTCATCGGTCATTTTTTGCCAATGCGCGCGTACTTGTGTATAGGTATCCGCGAGCGTTAGCTTTCGAAAAGAATCATCAAGTAGTGGTAAGGTAGCAAAATCCCATGAGGTCTCGTAAGCATCCCAATCATATTGAGATAGCGAAACACATAATTTCACATTTGTTGATATGGTCTTTTGAATGTCTTTATTAAGCGGTATTACTGGGATACGTCCGATATCCCTAGGTTGATAATTTAGCGTATCATTATATGCGGGTAGAAAAATATCAGATATTTTTGAGCACAATATCCCAGTATTTAGTTCTAAATTTAATTCTGTGTCACAGAATATAGAAGAGCCACCTGAATCAAATAAGAAACCTTTCTGACAAACTCTAGCTGAAAAATTATCATCTCCAATAGCTGAATATGTTATTGCTGGTTTAAAATAAAACTCTTCTGCTCGAACTGAAGCTTTGGGCTTACCCTTACTATTGGTATTACATTTTACTTCTCTACCATTATTTTCCCAGTTTATTAAACTTTCATTAAAACCATACCACTTTCTTGAACCCCCACCTTTATTGTAAGGAAACCATTTTTTCTTGGAAGTTTCGGCTTCAGAACTGTTAGCTACATTGAAACCTACTTTACTTATTGATATTTCAGTCCATAGACGTAGAAAACGTTCGTTATCTGCTGTTGTCATTCCAGTTTTAACTTCAGCAACGTCATATAGTAATGATGATTTTTGAAATACATCTAAAGCGCTACTGGATAACCAATATGCAATAGGGTTGCCTGGTATTTTTTTGAAGTTTAAGGCTGAGGCATTAAAAGCACATTTATAATTAATATTACCAATATAATCTTGGATAGCCTCCTTTTTTTCAAGCTCATTCGTACCTTTAACCAAACGTAAATATTTACCGTTATAATTTAAGTGTTGTAAATTTTTTATAATGAACGCTGTTGTCTTTACTACCTCTCCTCCAATACTATCAAATGCTCTTGCTCCTAAATGAGCCATAGAAGTAATAGCTGTGTGCTCCAGCATTTTTTCACGTAAGTCTTTGTATGCTGATATAAACATCCAGCTATGCATGGTTACCATTGCTACTAACCCTCTCTTTTTGACAAGAGTAAGGTTACGCTCTATAAACATTGCAAATAAATCTTGCTTACTTATAGGATACGACTTCTTAGCCCAATCCCTTAATCTTTTGTTCATGCCAGTACTACCCATATAAGGCGGATTAGCAACGACAACATGATACTGTGGACTTAAATAATCTGCCTGCTTTAAAAGCTTAAGCACCTTTTGATGAGTATTCCCTAAGAATAGTTGCCCTGACACATCAGCAGCATGTAACCGCTCTAAAGTTTCAGCCACATCTGTTAACGCTGGTCTGATTAACGAGCCAAAATTATCGACCTCATCAAACTGGCGCAGCGTCTTCTCTAAGTCAGTCGTAAATAAGTCACGACCGATAAAGTTCATATACTCATCTAGCTCATCATCATCAAAACTGATTGGCTCAAGCACACAGATGTTTGGACGGATACCCGTACTAAAGAAGCGACGATGGCGCGCGCGTGCTTTCATAGTTAATGCAAACGCTGCTAGCTCACCTGCTCGCTCATCGATCTCAATACCATAAAGGTTATGAGTGAGAATAAGCGTCGGTATCTCAACCGCATCGTAGCCTTGCTCTTCATAAATGCTGTATAGCAAATCAAAAGCATAAGTCAGCATATGGCCTGAGCCACATGCTGGATCACATATTTTTAGATCTTTTGGACTCGCTACTTTTAGATAATCTGTATCATCATTGTCTTCAGCAGGCTTTATGTAGTACTCCATATGGTCAGCCAGATTGGACTCTGGGTGATTCAATAGCCACAGGTGACCAAGCGAGTTTTCTACCAAATAACGTACGATCCAGTGTGGGGTGAATAGCTGGGTCGCGGCTGGAATATTCTCTGGCGTGACCTTTTTATTTTTTTTAAGTCCAGCAAAGACATCATCTTTTTTATCTGAGATATAAAACTGATATAACCAGCCGATGACCTCAACGTCTTCACACGCCTCCTCTGGCATCGCGTCACGCATATCAGCCAATACTGAGCTGCTTGATAGTAGATCATCGGGCATGAGCAGTTCTGTATAGTCGTCAATGCGCTGAAATAAGAACGGCATAGACTCATGCCATTGATTACAGTACGCTACAAGCAGCAGACGATACACTTCCGCTTCTGGGTTGCGGCTGGGCGCTTTACCGTTTAGTAGATTCAGTATCTGCTCACGACTTTCTTCTGGTACGACCTTATCGTCCAAATCGCCTGATTTGGCTAGCGCCAGTACTTCAGGCTGAATATCACCTGTAGCAGGAGATACCACAAGCCTTCTGTTATAACGGTTCATATCCATAAAGCGCAATGCGCAGAATCGATTGAACCAAATATAAGCGATACGCTCAATGATTTCTTGCTCAGATTGCTGACGGGCAAGATCCTCTAGCTTTTTGACCGCAATAGGGTTTTCACGTCTGGCTAGGCTCTCCTCCCCCAGTACAAAGTTAAGCTTGGTTGCTACTTGTTCGATCAAGGTGACACGTGCTGACTGAGCAAATTTTTTGAGTTTAGTCGTTTCCATCAGATATAGATCCTTTTGCCTTTACGTATTTCGCTGAGCAGTGCTTTACTCATCGCTTCTAGATAACGCTCTACATCGGTCTCGTTCTCTAGCCAAGCTCGGCCATAATCCACGCTGATTTTGTTTGAGTTGATATACTCATTTTTAGGCTCACTCACCTGTTTAGGTTCAGATAGCGCAGACACCTGTGATTGATCTTTATCACTCTTATTACCATTGTCAGTGCTTACCTTTGTAGGCGCTGGCGGTGGCTTAGGCGTTGCCATTACTACCATTTTTTGCAATAAATTTGAATAGCCTTTATCTTTGAAATACTGCAATCTATCATTAATAACGGCAATCAACTTCTCTTCATTGATATTATCAATCAGTTTTGTATAAGGGCCATCAAGTTCTGCCTGTCTGATATCTGGCAGTTTTTTATACTCATCCATCTCTTGCATACGCGACTGCATTTGCTTAAGCGCTTCAGTCGATTGGCTACGAGCTTGCTGTAGCGCATCATTGACCTTGTCTTTCAAGCTGCCTAATAGCACTTTTACTTGTTGGATTTTACTGCCTTTATAGATAGAGGTATCGTTTAGACTGGCCTCAAGCACCCTTACCTGTTCTTTTTCTATATAGTAAAAGTTCGCCGACTCATTTTCTAAGAAGTTTTTAGCCTCATCGTAGATGCCTTTTTGTGGGCTATTCATAAACCTATGGATTGGATCTAGTACCTGCTCTTTTAAATCCAAAATCTCATCTTCAGTATCTGGATCTAGCTCAGTTAAGTACCATGTATAAGGCTCTTTTACTATCGTTTTGATGCGTCTGATAGCAGGTTCTAACGTGGCTAAAAAAGGATAGGTTTTTGAATCTGCTAACCAACTTTCAAGATCTGTAAGCATTGCTTTAAACGTATCAATCGTCTCATTGCCTAACGCTTTGGCTTCAGTATGACTAGGAGGCTTAGCAAAAAAGTCTTCATAAAACTCTTTTAATTGACGAACTTGTGACGCGGTAAATTCAACTTGTGGTTCTAATACTAAATTGCTTTGTTGCTTACTGTTGACTAGAGCGCGGGTAAGCTCGCTATCCTCTAATACATTGCCATCCATACGTACTTCGACCTTGCCATTTGCACATAGCTTGGCTAGTGTCGCTAGCACTGCTGCATAAGACCATCCATAAGGCTTCGCTTCAAACTGAGTCAACAAACCTTTTACAGTAGTGCGTATGGCTGACTTGGTATTTCTTTGAATAAAAGCCAATACCTCTCGCTCTGGCTCAGCCAGTGCCAAAGCATCGTCACCTAGCAAGTCTTGTTGTGAGGTATCAAGAATATTGACAACGTCATTTTCTGTATACGCCATATCACGCAGCATACGCAAATTAGGGTACGCTCGGGAGACCAGTTCATGAAAACCTTTTTCAATGCGCTGTTGGGCTTCCTCTGTATTAACATCAATCTCTATACCTGCTACCAGTAGCTTAGCTTGACCTATAAGAATTTTTACTCGTTGTAGCAGCTCGACTTCACGTTTGGTATTCTGTTGTCTTTTCTCGCTTAAGATACGTTTTACGGTTTCTTGCTGCGCAATAGAGTATTGTTGTTTGACATATTTCTCTGTACGCTTGTACATCGTTATGTCACTCATTAAGCGTGAATCAGCTGGCAACACCACAAATAACTCATCACTAGAGAAATTTGATTTATTAGACATCATCTCATCATTTTCAGCGTGTTCATAAAATGGACTGATAATATTGATACCAATTTCATATTCACGGCCATATAACTTATCATCAAGCTTTCTTGAAAAAGCATAATCCTGCCCTTGACTGCCAGACGCACCTGCACTGTAGCGGATTTTTCGAGTTTTTATAATTTGATCAAAAATTATACTTTCAAGCTCATTAGCAACATCCGCGGATTCCACTTCTGTATTCTTGATTTCTTGTTCAATATCTTTTTCTTCATCAGTGAGATATTCATATATCTCCCCTGTACGCTGCACGTAAGTCTGATCTTCTAATAGATTGAGCGCCTCTTCTACGCGCTGGCGCAATACAGTGACATCCTCGTCAAAACTGCTGAGCATCAAAACACAGATATTACGAATGGTTGCTTTGAAGCCATCGACATATTTGACCAAAAATAAGGCCTTTAATACTTGCACTGCAAACTTATTATCTAGATGTGTTTCTGCATTGATAACTGCCCGTTGGATATTGGACTTCAAGGCGGTACGAATACCCTCAAACATCAGATCAAAAGTTGCTAGCTGACCTATGTCATGATCACTTACTTTGATCGCTACCTGCTGAAACACACCTAACATAGAACGCTCACCCACTGAGCTATGCTTACCTTCAAAAGCATTGTGTGATGACAGATCAGCGATGGCCGACTGAAATAAGCTAAACTGATAAGGAATGAAAGGATAGCTGTTTATGAAATGCGCTTCATTCTGAAAGTTTTGATACGTTTGTGAGCCATCAGCAAAGTCGAATAAGGTTTTAAAGTTATTTGACTGATTGGCATAAACATTAGATAACAGCTGAGCGCCTTCATCAGTTTTGACCAAAAGACGCTTTTGAATGACCTCTGCTACGTTTGCACTAGTGAGCTTCATGCGGTTGGCAAAACGGGCTTGGATTTTTGAGAAATCATTACTTTGTTGTTTGCCCATCTCACCGACGACAGTGCCCATATCTTCTTGAGCAGTCACGATAATCCAAGACCGACCCCGAGACTTAGTGGCCAAGCTTTCAGCGATAGTTTGCAAGTTAGTCATTAACTTGACGTTCTCGGCAATATATTGACCTACCTCATCGACAAAGAAGTTCAGCCTAAACTCATCATACCCATTTTCTTTGATTTGGCGTTCAATATACTCATCAACTTGTGCTGCAAAATCCTCAATTGAGACATGGTAGTCACTACGGTATTTATCCAAAATCCCTGTTACTGAAGATTCGTCTGTTTGTGTAATTTGACTATAGGCTTGGGCTATACTTTTTGATTCAAATAATGACTGCTCTCGCCCTGTTGTCCATGGTTTGTTTGCTATGGATTCATAAACTTCTTTAAAGCTATTATAGAGACCGCGACTATCGAGATCACGCTCAAACTGAGCGATATAGCCTTGCTTACCATAGTACCCACACATCTCATCAAAGACTTTGACAAAGACCGACAATAAAGCATCAACCTCTGTTTTACTGATAACGTCTGCTTTTTGATCAATATTAAACAGTATACTTTTTGAAGGGATTGACACTGCCTTTTGAAGGCCAGTACTCAATAATTGATTATCACCACATTTAGGTAAAAACAGCTCAAGCGCTGACGCATCGTCGATCCTTCTATTCTCAAGTAATAATGCCAACATTTTTAATAAGTGTGATTTACCAGAGCCGAAGAATCCAGATAGCCAAACACCATTAGCAATCTGATAATCATTATAAGCGTCAAAAAAAGAGATCAGACGATCTTCAACCTCATCAGTTAGCACATATTCTTCTAACTCTAAACGCAGGCTAGCCTCATCATCAGCTTTGATAACACCCTCGATCGGGCGGTTTACTGGTTTTTGGAAAATACTTTTTAGAGCGGTCATGCCTACCTCATTATAATTATACTTCGCAGTGATAAATGTTAAATGCCCGATAATACTTGTCGTCGTGCAACCTACCAAATAAGTCAAGCGATGCACCAGACTCTAAAGAATGAGTATAGGCACCCGGGAAAAAGATAACAGTCGGTTTGTCTTTTGCGGTACTTTGTAAGTTATTCAAAACGTTATGTGAACGTATATAGGGAAAAACCTCCCCAACACCTGATAGAAACAAAACATCATAGTCCGTATCATCTAGCTCCTTAGCAATAGCTGGTGCCAGATGAGACTCAGGATCTAAAACTCCCTGAAGCAGCTCTTTGAGTTTTTCTTTTGCAACCTCTGACTCCATCTCTAGTATCTGCTCAAAAATCTCACGTTCCTTGAGTAGCTTTATAGATAGGTCATATAGATTAATACTTAATACATTGATACCTTGATTCTTCAACTGCTTGGTGAGTTGATCTTCAAGGCGTAGCATCTCATTTACTTCTTCTGGTCTGAATGGACATATAAAGAATGGTACTTCATTGCCCAGACCTTGCATCGTAAGAAAGCGTTCGCTTGAAATTACAGCGAGAAGATGATCGTAACTTTGCTTATCACATGCATTTATATCGCTTGTAGCCATGGTGACACCCCTTTATACCGCATTTTCAGATACTGTGAAGTACATGATATCTCTGCCACCACTACGCTCAATGACGTCTAACAAACGTGGGCTTAAAATAGTAGCTTGGATATTATTTTTACCGTCCAAGAAGTCAGCTTCTCGAAGCATTTTGAATAGCACCTGTCTGAGTTTTTTCTTTGTACTTATACTTAAACCATCAAGCTCACTATGCCAATCACATTTGCGATTAAAGAACACATCGAAATCTGAGTACTGAAGATCTGGCTTAAAAGTGATGAAACGCTCTCTTAATACTTCAGTAGCAAAATCAGCAATAAATTTATGATGCCGACAGACTGCCATCCATATCAGATAAGCTTGATCTTTATGACTACTATTCACAAGTAATATAAGCTCCTCACTGGTAAGGGTGCTCAAACGAGATATAATCTCATAACTTATTCGCTTTAGCGTACTGACTGCTCTTGATTGAAGGACATTATTGGCAATAGCTTTGTCTTTTACCTCATTCCAACTTCCAAGCTCAAGGTATAACTTAGCTATCGTCACTGACTCTGACTGTAGCAGCGCACCAGCTGTAAATGACATATTGTATTTTTGACTATCCATCTGTTGCTACCTGCTTATAAAAACGCGCGACCTATATTCAGAGGTTATGCATTTTTGATAATAATTACTATCTTAAGATAAGGTAATAAAATATGACATTGTACATGGTTCTAGATATCGCTTAAATAGTCGGAGCCGATATAGTGCTCACTATAGCTTTTATGCTCATACAACCTACAAACAACATTAAAAATTAACTGAGTATTTAGATAGTTTTATCTGTCTGTATTAATATAATAAATGCTATATAATAAAGGCACTAAACTGCTATTTATGCTATCGTAGCCTATAAATCACAAAATATCGTTAAAAACGGCTGACTATGATTACCTATATTCGTTTCGATAATTTTTATTCTTACCCAGAACCAACGGAAGTATCGTTTACGCTAGGTAAGCAACCAACTGAGTCTAACTATGACTTTTACATCGATACCACGCATGACCAGTATCGGCTCAATAAAGTCACAGCGATCTTAGGTGCGAATGGCTCCGGTAAGACGCAGCTGCTTAAAGCAGTATCATTTTTGCGCTGGTTTATTTGTGGCTCTACTAGTAGCCTTGATTCAGAAGATAATATCCCATATAGCCCCTTTGCTATGAGCAAAGATAAGGAGTCTGATTTTGAGCTAGGATTTTTGCTTAAAAATGCTGATGGTGTCTATGAAGAATATCGCTATGAGCTAACGCTTAGCCAAAGCCACGTGATCAACGAAGCATTATATAAAAAGACCAGTCGCTTATTTAGCTATGTTTTTAGCCGCCATTATGACGATGATCAGATGACTTATAAGCATCGCAGTTTTGTCATCCCATCACTTGCAGATGACGTGAAAAAAAACACATCCTTGATCAGTTATGCTAATTTGCTTGATGAACCACTGGCAGAAGCGATCATTGAGATGTTTGAAGGCTACAAAACCAATGTCGTCTCAATAGGTAGGCTTGGCAGTCTTAGTCAGTCTATACCTGAGATGACTGAATTGTTTGCTAAGGATGATGGTTTAAAACAAACCGCTGAAAAGCTACTTTGTCAGTTTGATACGGGCATCGATGAGATTAATATAAAAAGCGTCATGATGATCAACGAAGGAAAGCAGCAAGAAGTACTGCTGCCCTTTGGTGTTCATAAAGTCGGTGATGACTCATTTGAGCTTATGATTTATGAAGAGTCTAATGGCACACAATCAGCTTATAGCTTGCTTGGCCTAATACTACCTGTGCTTAAAAATGGTGGCGTAGCTATTATCGATGAGCTTGATAACGACTTACATCCCCTACTACTGCCTGCCATATTCGACTTATTCCGCTCATCGCATCATAACCCTCATAATGCTCAGCTTATTTTTAGTTGCCATACGCCTGAAGTATTTAACTTATTGAATAAGCATCAAATATACTTGGTTGAAAAGTATGAGCAGGCTTCAGAAGCTTGGCGGCTCGATGAGATGGAAGGGGTTCGTAACGATGACAACCTTTATGCCAAATATATGGCTGGCGCGTTTGACGCGATACCAAATCTATAAGGGGCTAGATTATGGCAAAGCGCAAATCTCGGACAGTCAACAAAACCACTTTGCTGGTGATGGGCGAAGGTGAGCATGACAAAGCATTCTTAAGTCATATGAAAGGTATTTATCATGAAAGGCGCTCTGGTAGTAAAATCACTCTGGATTTTTCAAGTGGCGGGTCACCGCACGATATTATTAAAGACACTGTTAAAAAGAGCCGCCATGTTGGTTATGATAAAAAGTTTATTTTGATGGATAGCGACGTCCCTGTTAATCAACAAGATATTAAAGCCGCTAAAGATTCTGGCATTACAATCTTATATTCAAAGCCGTTATGCCTAGAAGGTATGTTGCTGAACGTGCTAGGCCAAAACACGCCCCATACTGCACAAAAATGCAAAAGTGCCTTACATCCACAATTGTCTGATAATCCTGCCCTACCAAAGAGCTATGAGCCTTTATTTGCAAAACCTGTACTCGATCAAAGCATTCATGCCACGATTAAACAGCTGCGCTCATTGTTAGGCAAGAAATAAACCGCCCTGCTCGCTAGAGTTAAGTAAATTAGTTTTTATTTTAGTAATATAGACTTATAGCACTAAATCGACTCAAGTATTTATTACTTTTAAAACTCAATTTTGTCGATGTTTGGGTCATTCATCGCCATTAATACCTGACCGGCTTCTTGAAGTGGTGAAGATTTAACCGTGTTTTCTATCGCGCTCATAGCCATCGTGATCAACTCAGGATTATCATTTTCAATCCCCTGATCAAGCCTTACGAACATCTCATCTATCACATGACGACGTTCTGCGAAGCGTTCTTTTAGATAAGACTCTAGAAACTCTCTTTGGTTATTGGACTTAGTAAGATGTACATTTTCCCATGCAGCTATCGCTTCACGTTTTGTATATTCAGTCTGACAAATAGTTTTATAATCTGCGTAAGCTTTGACTAGCATCTCAAATCCTTGATAAGCGCTAGAAGCTGGGTTTTTGGAACTTACCGTCTTAATAGCTTTCTTAGAGCTTGCTGTAATCACATCTTTCATAATGTTTATATTCCTTATTAGATTTCAAGATAGCCTTCACACTTGTAGCGAATATTTTGTACTGCTTCGCCTTCATTATTTAAAAGAGGCTGATCTAAAATATTTTTCAGTGACTTACCTAAAGCAAGCATTGTCTGGAATGCTACTGGATCTGAATTATCATATACCTTAATTTTCTCAAAACGTTTAACCGTTTCGAGTAGTACCATCTGAACTTCTAAAGCATTAGTCATCACAGCTTTGACGCCTACTTCCATTAATTCAATCGCGGCTATATTACAATTGCTTCTAAGTTTCGCATCGCGCGCTTGGGTTAACGCCTTCTCACCTTTACCAGCAAGATGTAGACCGGTTATAGCTAATGCGGGAGCGGCAACTATACCTCCTAGTACCAAAGTACCGCCTGCCATACCGAATCCCCCTGCTGCTAAAGATCCGCCACCAAGCCATGCAAGCGTAGCGCTTTTGGCAGCTGCTCCTGATAATGCTGAAATTGCTGTGCCTGTTGAAGCCGAAGCAAGTAAGCCAACAGACCCGTAAGCGCCTATACCCGTAAGGACACCTGCTGCCGCACCTGTTAAAAGACCGTTTTCTAACTCAAGTGAAGCGGTTACCTTTTGCTGTATGTCAATATAGTCTTGCTCTGTAATCGTCTGACTAAAATTTTCAAGTTTAGAGCCCGCATCTTTTATCTTTTTAATAGTGTCTATAATATGCTTAATTTGATTGTTAAAAATATCAACTTTTAGCTGTCCTAAATTTCTAAGCTCATCGTTAGTATCTATCCGAAGGTTACTTAGTGCTTTACGCTTTTTATCTAGCCTTCTTTGCGCTCTTTCAATAGTGGCGCTAGCGTCAGATAATTGAGATACGCCTTTAGCGCCTTTGGTGATTCCAAAGCCTGATGCAGCTAGTGCGCCTGCACCTATGATTAGAGGGATGGGCATAGCAAAGTCCTTTGTTGGTTATATCTGAATTATTGGCAGTCGATGCTTAACTTGAATCGATTGGCAAACCTCTATATTCAGCGCTATATATTCATCGTAAGGGATAGTAGAGAAATAAGCCTGATGCATTGCTTCAATATTGCATATAAGCGGCCTTGACTCATAAATAGTGCAACTTTTACTATCTATACCGAACCATTCACATGTGCCATCACCTCTATCTAAAGCTGCATATATTTCATTTTTATCAAGATTTTGACAGCACCAACCACATTGATTGCAAGGAAACTTCATGATTAATGTACTCTAAGCTGCGCTATCTTCACGTAGATCATTAAGCTTTTGGTTAATTTCAGTGAGTCTGTCATCAATATTATCCAGCGCATCTGTCACAAGCTCTGAATTAGACACTATTTCTTCATCGATTTTATCAAGTTCGTTTTGATTTAAATATGCATTGATACACTCTACAAGCCTTTTACCATAAAAACGAGCGACATCTCCTATCAAATTTATTTTATAATCTTCTATATACAGGGCTTTATCATTTTCGCTGTAATAGGCTTCTTCGATATCCTTCAATATTTCCCAGTCTTTAGTATCATTTTTCAAATGAAACTGATAACTGTTCTGATGTACATGTAGGAAAAGACCAGCACCGAAATTTCTAGTAAAGCTTGTGTCGATGATAAAGTCTGCATACGTAGTGTCAATCATGTAGTCATTTTTCTCTCTGATAGCACTTGCTTTATCATAAAATTTAGAACTTTCGTCAAAATCCATACTTTCATAAAACCAAACACCTCCGCCTGGATTTTGCGGCAACATTTTTGACTCATCACGGAAATAATTATCAAAGAACGTTTTAAATGAAATACTCCCATCACTTTCAAAGTCTATGCTTTCAATATGATTATCAGCTTCCTCTACCACTTTCTTATTAGAGTTCTTATCTTCTTGAGGCAGCTCATTATTTTTCTGCAAACACTGCTCTGCTTCTAAATGCCCCTTACATGCTGCTTTATGATAGTAATAATTAGCTTTGTCTTTATCTATTTCAACTCCTATGCCTTCGCTATAAAAATTACCCAGCTCGTAATGAGCGTCTGCATTATCTTGTTCAGATGCTTTTTGATACCATTCAAAAGCTTTACTATTATCCTGCAATACACCAAAGCCCTCTTTATAAAGATAAGCAACATTGTTTTGAGCAATATCGTAGTCCTGTTCGGCAGCCTTCAAACACCATTCAAATGCCTTAACATAATCTTGATCAACACCAAAACCGTAGCTGTACATACACCCTATAACATCTTGAGCTGGCGCATAGTCTTCACTCGCTGACTTTTGAAACCATTCCAAAGCTTGTGCATAGTCTTGTGCTACTTTATTACCTTGTAGGTAATCTACTCCGATCAAATATTGAGCTTCTATATAGTTTCTACTGACAGGGATACCGTACATTGATTACTCCACACTGGTAATATTGATAGGTGCACAAAATTATTTTGACCACACTGGCTATTAAACACGTTTCGCTGGTAATCCCCACTGATTATTTTGTGGTGATGTTTGTTGAGCCAGAAAGACGACTAGAACAATCCAACCAATGATCGGAATAAACCATAACAGTTGCCACCAACCAGACCGTCCAGTATCGTGTAGACGCCTTGTGGCTACAGCTATAGTAGGAATAAAGAATACTAAAGCCAAAATCAATGGTGATATGGCCTCATCCCCTGTTCCTATGCCTAGAAGTCCTCCGAAAAAACCTTCCATAAATCCGAAAACTATAGATAAGATAATAGTTGCTAGATAGAACAGCCAATACTCTTTTCGTCTAGCACGGCCTGTAAAAGTCGCATAATTACTGAACACTTTTTTTGTCCAATCTACTATTCCATAGTTACTTTCTGCTAGGTATAAGCTTCCGATATTCTCATCATACTGACTATTATCAGGACGACCGTAATCTTCAAGTTCTGGTGTAGTTGATATATTTTGGTTTTGAGGTTCTTTAAGTAATGATGGAGGAGTAGAAGCCTGAGACTGGCTGGATTGATAAGATATTCGATTGATACTACCCGTGCCATTGAACATGAAATCTACATTATCACCTGCTTTGGGAGCATACCTCTCTATCCAATCCTTGCCATCGAAAGAATACTGCACACCATCATCGGCTATAATTATTCCCGTATTTTTATAATCATCAAAGTTAATTATTTTGCCATTCATTTAAAAACCCTCATATTAAATTACATATAATAACTAAACAGAAGTTAAATAGAAACACTTAAATTGAGGGATTTTTGTTTATTAATACCATTGAATGAGAAAAAATAATTTTTTGACTCGGAACTGGCATAAACACTACCTATATACTTTATCTGCACTAACTAATACTATAAAAGAACTAGGGCGTGTCATCAATTAAAACATTTATATTCTTATGGGTTAAAAATGGCTATATTTGCGCCACTCTTTATAAATTTATAGAAAATATGTTCATATTCTCTGCAAAATTTATCTTGATTGGCAAAAATATATCTCATTTTTACCCTCATAATCTAATTGATGACACGCCCTAGGTGACGTTCTAAAACTATCTGTCCGTATAATAAGGGTCACTATAATCATGACCCATTCCTTCAACCACACCACTGTCTTCACCTTCATAATACTCTTCACCCGGAAGAGTGTTAGGGTTAGTTGGAACATTATAATTAACATCGGAATTATTGAGTTCTTTCACACCTTCAGCCAATTCAATATCGCCATCTTCGTAAAGCCAGCTACTTCTATTATCACTACGGACATTCTCTCCATCATCCTGATTTCGACCATACAACTCATCAGCACTCGGAATTTTTCTACTAGGCTGCCAAGTTTCAATAGGCTCTGATTGTGACGTAGCTGTCGCTTGATTTGCAAAAGAAAAAATATTATCAACGACCTCTATGTAATAATTATCTCCTTGGTCGGTGATAGTGATGTCAATCTTTTTACCATTACTAAGTATTGCAGTAGCAGCATAAAGCTCATCAGTTACTTTATGATCAATATTTACTTTAACGCATGTGGCGGCAGATGATGATATGTTTTCAGCGATAATATCTGTCACTACATTACAGTAGCTGTCATTTACTCTCCTTTCAGATCCGTAGACAAGAAAGTTTATTATCAGTAAAAGAGTGATCACACTAATGATCCAGTCCGTTGCATAACTTTTACGACCGGGCACTCTTCTTGAGCTATCCCATAAGTAAAGAGGCGGTATATAGATATACCAGTGCTTTGGTTTATGAAGGTTATTATCTATAAGGTATTGTCTATCAAAATAACATACAGCTATCGAAGGTATAAGATAAAGCGCAAAAATTAGTGAAAGCTCAACATGCGAGCTATGCGCTAATATAAACACAATTACGAATATTAAGGCAGGATAAAGTTTTGCTAAAAACCATACATATTTATCCCTACTTGCCACTCGACTATCTACAGATTTTTCATCACTAGCTTTATTAAGATTTGGTTTCATCAATGTAGCCTTACAATAATATTATTTAAAAAATTCATTCCGACAAAAGTTTGAACTGCTGCACAATATTTCATAATAACAACAAAAAAACAACAGATAGAAAAAAATAAGTCACATTAAGTGACTTATTTTTATATTAGTATCAATTAGCACGAGCAGCTATTTTGCTCTCAATCCACTCCGCGATCTCACTTGCTACCCACACTACCCTAGACTGAGTAACTTGTACCTTTTTTGGGAAAGTAGGGTCGTAGCGGTCAGACGCTTCATTGATCATCTCATAAATCGTTGAGCGACTAAGCCCTGTGTAATGAATCACATCCTTGATGCTAAGCAGCTGCGGAATATGATTGCATTGTTCAATGACTGGTTGTGCTGAATTTAGGTTTTCCATGATTATCTCCTTCGTAAGTGAATGAGAGCGGTATCTCTCATATACTTACCGAGTCCCATATTTTTTTATGCCATCCCATAGCATCCGTAAGCGTTAGCGAAACCCATAAAAAAAAGGAGCTGGCAGATCAGCTCCTTTTTATGCCGTGTACTTGCGGTGTGCTAGCTCACAGTCGTCACGCTCTTACGCAGCCCTTGCTCAATGCTGCTCACCTTATGAGTATCTAAGCCATTAGGCACTTGTTTTTGTTTCTGAACTTGCGGCTGACTCGTAAGACGGGCTTCATCTGGATAAAACTCTTCCATTATCTCACTCGCCTCATCGTCGACCTCAAAGCATGAATTGGTGTAACCCTGTTTAGCCGCTTGCTCTAACGCACTTTGATCAAAGCCGTGTTCGCTCAGCTCGCTATCAATTGCTCGAGCTTGTTGTACCGCCTCTTTGAGCGTCACCTCATCACGCAGGGTTAAATCCACAAAGTAAATCGGCGTACGATAGCTTTGCGTCGTGCTTTTCCCTCGTAGGGTGAGTTGCAGTGGTAAGCAAGACAGCTTATTACCGGACACGGCGGCAAAGTAGCGCAGCCTTGCCGCAAGCGTACGAATACTATTAAAGCCCGTCGTACGAAAGATAAACGTGCCGAGCTCATCATCCTCTGATAGATTGACGTACAAACGACCGTAGGGTTTACAAGCGCCGCCTTGAGCGAGTGGACAGCGATCAGGCGACGGGCAAGGCAGCTGCTCCATACCGTTATTGGTACGACGCTGACAGTGTTCGCCATCGCCTACGCATAACGGACGACCTGTTTGCCGATCGAATAATGTGTACTGAGCACGCAGGTTTAAATCAGGATCATTGAACAGCATACGTACGGGTATTTGTCTGAGCTTACCTTCACTACGTGCGCGAAGCTTTTCATCAAGCGGATGATTGACCCAGCCGTCTTTATTCTGCACTTGGCTGGTAATAGTGAATTGATCGTCTTTCGCAGGCAGACGCTTGCCGTCTTTATTGATGACGCGTCCAATGCTGATACGACCAAGTACGGGCGGAGTTATGGTTAGACCTTTAATCATAGTGGTGTTCCTTTTATTAATTTATAAGACATAAAAAAGCCCACCTGTGAAGGTGGGCGTTTATGCGTTTGTCTTTGGTTAATGTATTAACTGCTTCGATTTGTGCTTAATCATTTAACACCACAAAGCGACGACTGCCTTGGCGAGTTTTACTAAACTTATCCATCAGCTCAGGATGCGCTTTGATCACCGCCTTGCTGTCTAAGCTCACGCTATCCTTACTACGCTTCCATGAGATCGCGCCCTTGTCAAAGACCGCCACCTCATGATCTTTAATGAGGCTTTGCAGTTGATGCTTGACGGTGTCATGACGCTCTTGTAGCTCATCCATATAGTCGCGATAGCTTAATAATTGCTCATACAGCTTGTTCGCGCCCTCATCACTCTTAAAGTCTATCTTGCTTGTAGGCTTAGGCTCAGGATAAAGCAGCTTAAGCGCACGAGCGGCTGACTCAGAGTGATCAGGCGTGGGTGGTGTGTCCGTCTCCACGTACTGCCAGAACAAACGCTCATGCTCAATAATTGATGCAATCAAACGCTCATCACGCTCAACCTTATAGATCTTGGCCTCGTGTCCGCAAAGCAGGACACAGATATGAGCGGCTTGTTTACCTGTAACGGCTAGTTGATGTTGCACTTGGCAGGTCACGTATAGCGGTACGCCATCTCGCCATAATTTCGCGCCATGCTCACCAGTGGTTTTGCATTCCAGTATCTGCACCTCATCACTGCCTGTCACCGCGTAGTCTAAATTGGCTAACATAAAGTGATTGTCAGGATCAGGATGCTGCAAGATGGCATTAACCCGTCTCACTTTATTACCTGTCTTCTCTTGGTAGTATTTCGCCACCATAGGCTCTAAGGTATTACCCCAATACAGCGGCGAATACCCCTCTAAGCTCTCATCGATATCTGAGCTTATACGCCCCGTCTTGATCATCCATAGCTCAAGCATCGATAGGTACGGATGGATACCGCACGCAGCGGCAGCATCACTACTGCCTATGCCTTGTTTGCGTACTTCAAGCCATTGTTCACGACTTAAGTCTTTAGTATTAATTAAGCGTTTAGGTTGAGATGATTTAGTCTGCTTAGACTTATCGTTACTAGGACTAGGTACATTTGTCTTAGCATCAATGTTAACCGTCGGCTTTAATGAGTTGGTTTTAGCCTTAATAGTTGCACGCTTAACGCGTCTTGGCTGACTGGTGGTATTTAATGCGATGGTTTCCATGATAGATTCCTTATAAATAGATTAGTAAATGTGATTGGTTGAATAAACGGCATAAAAAAACCACGCTCGAAAGCGTGGTTTCATGTGTGGTGATAAGACAGTTAGGCCAGCATACGTAGCGACTCTTCTAAGCCCTTTTGCTTAAGCTTACCCCCAGCGCCGAACCAAGCTGAGTTTAAGCGATTGTCCGTATTCATCGCGCGGCGTTCATGATCGACGTACTCAGTGATACTACAGAGCAGACCATAAGCGGTGTCACGAGCAGCATCCAAGTCCGCCCCACGTCCTTGACCGTTAAACATGGTCATCACCTTATTCATTGCTTTGGCATTAGGAACCGCGTCTTTCTCTTTCTTAGCACTGTTAAACAGAATGATGTCATTGTCTTGATCGTTAAACACACGGCTAAGGTAGTTAGCGGCTTCTGCTTGGGTAACACGCCGCTCGGATAACTGCTTCATCTCATAGATATGCTCATCCCACTGATTAACCGACACGCCTAATTGCTGCTTAACCTTGTCAGCATCAAACGAGGTAGAGTGCGGTACTTTCACCACACCGCCGCTGCCATCAGCGAGGCTTACCGCGAGCGTGTTATTACACACCACACGAATATTAGTAAACTGCGCCGTGGTCGCAAGCGTACCATCACAAGCGGTTGCTAGTAACAAATAGCCGTGACTGACATCACCGCCACGTAAAGACGCTGATTGACCTGTACGAGCAAGCGCCCACAGCTTACGGCCACCCTTTAGCACACCTGCTGTTTCAAGTTCAAAGTCTGCTTGCTCGGTCAGATCACGATAAAACTCTAGGATCTCTTCAGGTTGTACTTCTTGATAGCGTTGACTGACTACGGATAACGGATCAAAGGTATCTGAGCGATACAAGACCTTTTGCTCAGCAAAGGGCAAGATAAGATTATGCCCTCGATCGTTCTCAGCCATGAAATTGACGTCTGATGATTCAATACGCCAATCCATACCTGCCTCACGCGCCCATACCTCAAGCGGCTGTTTAGGGGATAGCTCACTGCCAAGGCCATGCCAAGGAGTGTCGCCAACGTATGCCATACTCTCGATTAAATGTGCCATGATAATTTTCCTTTTGTATTATGATTAAATTGAGTTTAAGTGAATGAGTGAAAGGTGGTGAAGACATGCGAGCAGTCATCACAGCGATATTGCTTATTGACCAGCATTGGCAGCGCTTGATGAGACTGAGTGATCTCAATAAGCGCTGCTACCGTTGTTCCTGCAACCACACCTATAGCAGGATGTACTTTAAGTGCTTTGCAAAGACTAACGCCAAGGCTGACTAATACCGCAGGGGATAACAGCTGATCAATAAGATTGATTTGACTACCATCAGTCATCTCGTAGACCAAAGATGACTGACAGCTAGGACATAGGGTTTTCATATATACTCCTAAATTTTGCGCATAAAAAAGGCCTGCTAAAAAGCAGACCTTATTGGCTGAAGTCACGTACACACAAACAGGCTGTACGTACTCTCATGGTAATAGTATATATCTGAGATTATTTTGATATGGGTGGTAGTCCTCGGCGCTTTTTTGTGCGGTATTGACCATGTCCAAAGGTGCGCTTGTTTGGGAGCCATACTTTTAATTTTTGGTCATACTTGCTCGGTCGCGTAAGGTAAGACGACGTTCTAAGAGCGTTGTTAACTTCCTGTTCGTTATCCTGATGAATCATTCCAATACCAAGCTTGCCTGACACTTCATAGCAACTTGTATAGGTCTGATCATGACAATTAAAATGAGTACCATATCCTTCTGTGATATCAGCCCACTTCTTTCCTACTGCTTTAGCTACAGTCCATCCATTTACCTGTTTAAAACCGTCATAGATTAATAACAAATGACAATGTAACCCTCCATCTTCACCGCCTTGTTCAAGTGCCCACGCAGATCCTTGTAAGTTCTTAAAGCATGATTTTTGATTACTGATGCGCTGCTTAAGCACCGTCATGTGCTTGTGGAAGTCCCTAACAGATATCTGGCCTTGACTGCAAGTATGATATTTAAGATCAACTCTAACAAACAATAGCCGTTTGTGATGCGTGAACAGTTGACTTAAATACAGTTGTAATGAATGTGAGTTGTCTTGCTCTTGATGAACATGATTGGCTTTGTCATCAATGTACTGCGGATAGTATCTTTTCAGCTCATATACAAATTCTCTTGCTAACTCATCCGTCCACACTACATCATCAGGATATAGATGATTAACCAGACGTTGAGTAGCCCACAAAAAAGCGTTAATCGAGCTTATGTAATTTAGACTGTCATCATAAGCGTGCATGAATTGAACATACCATTGGTTAAGCTCATCAGTAAGCTGATGGATTTTAATATTACCTTTGAACACTTTTTTTACTAAGTGATGAATAGCAGCGTTAATTTGATGTGAGGATGTAGGTGAGTTGATCATGATTTATTTCTCCAGTATAGGTTCATATACATGAGGAGAGTCATAATATTTTAGGGCGTTATTATTAGGTGTTAATTCATAGTCGTTTATCAAGAATCACGATTGTTATTCGTATAACATACTCATAATAGTCAGCGGATAAAAAACAATAATATATAATAAGCTGTTAAGGAGGCTCGTTTTAGTACCCATAATCTAGGGAATATGGAAACCAAAAACACCGATAGACTCAGCAGTAATAAGAGGATAGAGTTACGGTTTTGAGTTAGCAGAACCACATTAATAATCTTGCATCGCATAGATCAGCCCTATGGCCTTATTTATCAACATCTAACATCGTTTATTGCTAAAAAAATACTAGAACATAGCTAGTTATAAACTACAATTTTATGTTAAATTTACTATGATATAACTATGAATTTATAAGGAATAAACTATAATGAGTCGACGCACTGATGTCCTTCATGAAGTAATAGATAACTCTTTACCAGTATTCGATGAAATTGATCGAAGCAGATTTGACGACGCCTCGATGCGCTATGCAAACTCTAAGACTTTAAAGTTTGTAACAGATGAGTTTATTAGAGCATGCCGACAAGACAGCAGAAATATAGAGAGATTCTATAAAGCTTTAGAAGATCTGAGTACTGAAGAAGCTCGAACCTTGTTGTATAGCAAAAATTTAATGAATGGTACTGAAATTGAAAACCTGACTTATGATGACGATGACTATATAAACAGTTTAGTATTATATTTTAAATTACACGATGACCCCTTAACTGAATTTAATGTGATAATCAATTATAAAATTGACCACCTTTTACCCGAATCATATTTAGACTGGTTTAAGGATAATTTGCGGCATTCACTTTTTCTCGCGTATCTCATGAAAAATTACCTTATTAACAGTGTTTACGAAGGTAAAAACGAGTTAGTTAATGGTGTAGAAGATATCTTACGTTATGAAACTCACAAATTTATATATTCATGGAGGAAGAACTTACCAAGATATGAGTCACGTTTTATTCGCCGTGGTGATGATTTTCAAGTGCGACATATACTAGGTGCTAAAACTGCATATTTTAAAAATAAGCTAGATTTGTCAAGAGACGCTAAATGGATAGACGCTACTAATGAGGAGCAGATAGAGTGGATATACCAATATCTACGAAACGAAAAACATCAACAGATTATTCTTGATAACGTTTTTTTTCCAAAGAATATCGAAGAAAAGTACGAGCTTATTCTTGCAAGTCTGGATGTTTTATCCAATGTTGAAAATGCTGAGATAGGGACTGAAAAGAACAAAGGCTTCTCTGAACGAGGCTACACGCTATACAGTATGAAAAAGGCATGGGATGGGCAAAAGCATTATAGTCAAAAGAAGCAGGTAGAGAATGGTAGTATTAAGATATATAAGAAAAATCAAGATAAGTTAAAAGCTCTCATCAAATTTAGCGGTTTTACTGCAAATCAGGTTATCAATAATTCGATAGAGCAAATGTATATTCAACTCATTGAAAATGCCAAGAATGATGATAGCGACTCTTAAGGGCTGAATTATCTCTACTAGAACCTAGAAAAATTCTAAGTGTGATACAATCTCAATATCAAATAATCATTTTATCCTTATTATTGAAATCGATAATCTATGTACACCACCATGTACACTGAAAAACAATAATATTAGCAAATTCAATAAAATCAATAATTTATCTATCAATGATCGTTCCGGATCCGGGTACCATTACATAGTCCTATACTATCTTATAGAACAGCTAAAGCCCCTGATATCAGGGGCTTTGTTGTATTTGGCGTTCTATACTGTTCTGCTCTATCTATCCCAATCCATGCATCTGATGTACCTTAACCTGTCAGTGCTCATTTGAAATAATGATCATGACAAGCGATATAGATGATGAGCATCTCAAACGCCCTACTCACCTATACCACTATTCTTAAAAAACCTATCTAGATTACACACTTGGTTTGGCAAGTAGCATTATCAATTTATGCTCTTAACAGCCAAATCAGCTACCTAATAACACATTGCCATAGTCATCACGCAGATCTTTTTTGACCATTTTCCCAGCGCCATTTAGGACGATATTATCTACAAAT
>TARA_R110002073_G_scaffold9878_7_pt1 | contig 26785 bp, 19 predicted proteins | sample TARA_R110002073 | Tara Oceans TARA_R110002073 (sample SAMEA4397174) | marine metagenome | biome: Polar Biome; feature: [DCM] deep chlorophyll maximum layer (ENVO:01000326); material: water (ENVO:00002006), including particulate matter (ENVO:01000060) such as... | depth 40 m | reverse complement strand
ACCTCTCCCCCAACGAAGTTGGTGGAGAGGTGGCAGAAACCGGCGCAACCAAAAATCACAACAAGCCCAAAGTTTTGCAGCCCAACGCCATCTACTTTGGTAGCGGTGCGGCGCGAGCCGCCCGGTCGCGGCGTAAAAAAACGTTCGAATTAGACCGGGCGGCTTGCGCCGCACCGCTAACAAGGCGGTTGATAACTTAACGCCCCCAAACCACGGTCGCTGCTAATTCACCAGCGCGGAATTCATGCCGTAGGCGAACAAGGTTTCCTTGAGTTTTTCCATCGACGCATCGTCCAGCGTGGTCATTGGCAATCGCAATTCGCCCGAGTCGCGGCCGACCATCATCATGGCCGCCTTTAGCGGGATCGGGTTGGTCGACAACCCGAGCATGTTCTGGCACAGAGCGAACAATTTGTGATGCATCGCCATCGCTTTAGCAAAATCGCCACTGGCAGCTGCATTGACCAATTCGATCATATCCCGCGGCACCAAATTCCCTACAACCGACACAATCCCCTCTGCACCGACGCTCATCATCGGCAACGTCAACGAATCGTCTCCACTCAAAACGGTCAAATCGGTGGTACCGACGATCGCCGAGCATTGATCGAGTTTTCCAGTCGCTTCCTTGACCATCGTAATCCCGTCGACTTCCGCCAAACGCTGGATGGTTTCCACGTCGATTTCTTTGCCACAACGGCCGGGGATGTTGTAAACGCAAACCGGGATGTCGACCGCTTCGGCGACCGCTTTGAAGTGTTGGTAAAAACCTTCTTGCGTCGGCTTGTTGTAGTACGGTGCAACCTGCAGCGTCGCATCGGCCCCTTCGGCTGCCGCTCGCTTGGTCAATCGCAATGCTTCGGCGGTGCTGTTGCTGCCGGTGCCGGCCATCACTTTGGCACGTCCGGCCACACACTGAATCACTTCGGCAATGACTTTTTCGTGTTCGTCGTGCGAAAGCGTAGGCGATTCGCCAGTCGTTCCGACGGGAACAATACAGCGGGTGCCAGCTTCGAGTTGGAATTCGACTTGTTCTTTCAGACGCGGGTAATTCACCTCACCATCGGTGAATGGCGTGACAATCGCGACCGAAAGGCCAGCAAAATCAGATCCCTTTCGTGGGCGGGTCTCAAAAGTCATATTAGAATCGCGTTCTTGGAATTGGAGGTGCGTCAGAGCCAATGACACGTGTCACCGGCTTTGGTTCAGCTGAAAACCTAGTGTTTCGCCCCCTGATTCGTCAAGCGTCCCGCCCTCGATTCACGGTGACTCCGGGCGCTCGCAACGCGGTAAACGCGGTGTCAAATGCTCCCTTGCTTCGTTTCGTCCGCGTCAAAACGCTCCACGATTTTGCCGCCGATCGCTAGCGACGCGGTTGCCGCTGGCGAGGGGGCATTGAGTACGTGGATCGCATGCGCGGTCGTCTCGATCAAAAAATCATCCACCAACTCACCCTCAGGCGTGACCGCTTGCGCCCGGACACCGGCACGGCCAGGGCGCAAGTCGGATGCACGGATCGAGGGAATCAGTTTCTGCAGTGCCGAAACGAAGGCCGCTTTTCGCAGCGAACGGTGGATCTCGCCCGCCCCGGTCCGCCAATACTTGCGGGCTAATTTCAGGAATCCGCCGTAGCGAAGCGTTTCGAGCAAGTCGGCGGGATTAAGCGTCCGCCAATCGTAACCGTGCCGCGACAACGCTAACACCGCATTGGGCCCGCACTCGACACCGCCGTCGATCATCCGCGTAAAATGGACCCCCAAAAACGGAAACGACGGATCGGGAACCGGATAGATCAAATGGCGACACAGATGCTCGCGTTCGGGCACAAGGTCGTAATACTCGCCGCGAAAAGGGACAATTTTGACAGTGGGGTGACCCCCGGCCATTCGCAAGATGCGGTCGCTCTGCAGTCCCGCACAATTGATCATCCGTCCACAGTGGATGGTTCGATTTTTACAGTCCGTGATCGCCACCGACGACGAAACCGATTCAATTCGTTTCACCTTGAACGACAAGACGACATGCCCGCCGCCTCGTAAAATTTGCTGCCGCATCGCCTCGCACACTTTGGCATAGTTCACGATCCCCGTCTCAGGCACATGCAGCGCCGCGACTCCCGCGACCGATGGCTCGATCTCGCGAAGTTCGTCGGTATCGATGCGGCGATATTCCACTCCGTTTTCCGTTGCACGCTTCGCAATCGCATCCAACCGTTCGGCCTCGATTTCATCGGTGGCCACGACCACCTTGCCACAACGGTCCCAAGCAATTTGGTGCTCGTCGCAAAACGCTTCCATCAACGCTTTGCCGCTGCGACACGTGATCGCTTTCGCCGATCCCGGCTTGTAATAAATGCCCGAATGTAAAACGCCCGAGTTGTGGCCGCTTTGATGCGCTGCAACATGCGATTCCGCTTCGACAACACAGACCGCGAGCGATGGGTGTCGCTGGATCAACGTCGTCGCCGTCGCTAGCCCCACGATCCCGCCACCGATAATGACCACGTCGCAGGTACCGGGGATCGAAGCGTTGGAATTCATTGAGCAATCTGTATGGGAGTGGGGCTATATGGGAGTAGGGCTATGTGGGAGAAGGGCTGTATTGAGGGAAGGGCCATTTTGGAGGCTAAGGACGTGACATTTACCCAGATTCGAAATTGGCCCGCAATTTACGTTGGCATGTCCCCCGAACACGGTTGGCCCGCAAAATCATTACCAAATGAATCGGAAATGCGAACGACCCCACGCCACAAAGGTGCGGGAATCCGCAATCCGACGTAACAGACCCAGTCCGGGTTTGTCGTTGCCGAATTTGTAACATAGGTTTCGATTGAGCCATTGTGTAAACGGGGCAAATTCTACCTCGTTTGGCGGTCTGCGTCAGCGAAACGCCATTAACGTACTCTCAAGGTCCGCTTTTGAGCAGTGATGGCAACTCTATTGATTCATCGGGAATTGGCGGCAAATGTCACGATCAGAAACGGTCGAACTACCTCTGGAAAAATTGTGCGCTGGGGCGACGTGTGGATATCCCATTCTCAGCAAAGAAGGGGTATTGTTGCTCGGTTCGGGAACGCACATCACCCCGGCGATCGTTACCCATCTGCAAGAACAAAACGTCGACGTCATTGCGGTCCACCCCAACGATATCGCGGAATTAACCGGTAAACACCTGCGAAGGGGCACCCCCGCAGAATCGGCGCAAGGCGAGTCAAAATTCTCAGGCGTCTGGGAAGAGGCGTTGCCGCTGAAGGATTTGCTCGTTGATCGCCATGACGAACCCTTGAGCAGCGAACGGACGGAGGAATTGAACAAGTGCATGAGCACTGCGAAAGCGCGTTTCGAACAAATCAACCACGCCTTGCAGACTCGCGACTTTGATTCGATTTCGCCACTGACTGCCACCTCGGACTCGTTCGCACGTTCGATGATCGACGATCATGACCAAACTGTCGGCGAGATCGGGGCGGCGAGTAACGATGTTGCTCTTGAGCGTCGCTCGGTACAGATGGCGGTGATGGGGATGGCGGTCGCCGTCGAAATGGGGCTGGATGGTCCCACCGCACTGGAGATTGGCTTGACAGGTTTGCTGCACGACATCGGTTTGTACGTGCTGGATCCGAAATTCCGAGACCCCACCCAAAAACTCTCGCATTCCGAGCGATGGGAATATGAAAAGCATCCGGTGATTGCGTTTGATTGTGTCGCAGCGATTCCGGAAACCCCGTCGTCCGTTCGGATCGCAGTGCAACAAGTTCACGAGCAATACGATGGATCGGGGTTTCCCCGTGGTTTGCGTGGAGCCCGGATTCATCAATACGCCCGCATCTTGAATGTGGTCGATGCCTACATTCAACTGATCTCTCCCTCGACCAATCGCTGTGGCATCCTTCCGCACAACGCCGTCGGCTTGATCCTGCATCAAGCGACTCGCGGCACCTTTGATCCCGAGGTGGTACGAGCGTTCTTGAACACCGAGTCGCTCTACCCGCTAGGCAGCCATGTTGAATTGCGATCCGGCAGCACCGCGATGGTCATCCGCCGTTCGCCGCATAGCTATGCGTGCCCGATGCTGATGCGAGAAGACGGGGAACGGGTACAGGAAGACAACGCCGAAAACCGGATCATTCGACCGATCGCCTCGCCGAAGATCGAACAGATGCGGATTCCGCCCTCCAAGATGCCTTCGATCAACTGGAATCCCGCCGACAACGTCTTGATGGTGTGATCCCTGCTCGCGAGCCGACCGGAACCCCGATTCCAGGCGACGTTAGGCAGCGAACGTTGCTGTGATTTTCCCAATCGCATCCAGAGATTTCCCGCAACGCGTCGAGGGTTGCCGCAGCGAGGCTTGTCACATGCCGCTCATCTGCCACCACTTGGGGACTGTACCCACTCGATTGCCGCGCGTCTGGAATCCGTACTCACATCAAGTTTCAGCGTGGAAATGATTCGGTCGATTTCCTGGGACGGATTTTGCAGGATTGCATCGTATTGGAGCTTGAAGACGTTGGCGTTCGCAAAATCAAAGTCATGAATTGCATTCCACAATTTGTTCTGGATTGGCACCGTCATCTCGCCAAACCAATTGCGTCTGCGTAGACCCGCGATCGACGCTTCTCGTTCTCGCTGGCTCCAGACGAAAACCGTCTCCTCGCCCCACGCCTTGCGTAGGTCGGCAAGCGACAGACAGAACAACGGATGTTTTGCCCCGCACGGTGATGTACCAAACGACTCACGACCTAAGATCCAGTTGCGTAGTACCTCTACACGAATTCGTTCGCTCGCCTGCGAGTGACATTCGGGCTCAGGCCAAAAATGGCGAAGGATACAAGATAAGTCGTAGGGCTCGTAGAAGCATTCATTTTCGTGCCAATACGGGGCGCCCATATCAACCCCCAGACGATCCAACACTCCAGCGACACAGGTGGATCCAGAGTTGTAAAGTCCGATAACGACAATACGCATCAGAAATTTCCGAAATCAAGAACGTTGCTCAACCAAATACATTGGCTGCCCATATTAACCGTAAATCGATAGCCTCGTTGCAGTAATGAATTAAGCAGCGAGCTTAGCAGTTTCTTTGGCCAATCGCTTTGCAACACGCTCCGGTGGTTGACGCCACCTGCGGTGTAACCACCAATATTGTTCGGGCGCCAATTTGATCGCAACGGCGAGTCGTTCGTTGTACCACTGAGTCAACGTCGTCACCGATTGGCAGACTTCGGCGGTGTCATCAAGCGGATCGGCGATACCGACACAGCCCGATTCGAACTGCATCGGTTCGCCATTTTTGCGAATGGTATAACTGACCAACATCGGCGCATTGGAGCTGAGCGAGAACAGAGCTAACGCTTTGTGGCTCGATGCGGGAACGCCCATAAACGGCAACCAGCAACCTTTGTCACCAGCATGTTGATCGGCTAACAACGATAACACCCCACCTTGCTTTAGGTGGTGATCGATTAGCGGCGCACACCCTTCTTTGTCGACCATCACTTGGCCTTTGGCACCGCGAAACCGCTGGACCCAACGATGCAAGAACGGATTGTCTAATTTTCGTGCGATCGTGGTGGTGCTGAATCCCATCAACCCAAGCACATAGCCGCCAATTTCAAAGTTGCCAAAATGTCCCGTCACGCCAACCGTGGGGCGATCGTTTAGCAGCGATTTCAAAATGGTGCGATTGTCGCGAAACGTCATGTACTCGCTCCAGTTCGTCAGATGCAGTCGACGCTGTGCCCATGCGATTTCGCAAACCATCAAGATCAAGTGCTGCCACATCGCCCGCGACAAGGCGGATCGTTCACGCGGATCGGCGTTGGGGAAAACGCGAGTCAGGTTTTCTTCCGTCGCGCGGTGGCGAATCTTTAGCGGTCCCGCCGCCAACCACGCCACTGCGTTGGCAAACGATTGTCCCATGTCCAACGGCAACGTCTGGATCACGGCAACCAACAACCGAACCACGCAGTAGGCGGCAAAGTCGATCACGGTGGTTTTGAAGCGAAGCAATTTCTGTTTCACAGCGAGTGAATCCGAAGGAACAAGGTGGAAAATGCAGAGTGATTCAAGTTTTGAATTGCGAGAGGCACGTTAGCCTATAGCCTGAGCGTAATCCCCAGGGCTTACTTCAAAACTAGCGAATCATTTGAGTCGACTCGTTACGTGTTGCAACCGATTCACCCAGTGGAACTTCATAGGCACTGAACTCGGCCCACAGGGGCATGTGGTCGCTGACCAACAACGCTTGTTCCTCGGTAAGTCCCAGGTCTTTTTGAAAATCGATTACCCCAAATCGTCCCGTATATTCGCGAGTCATTTCACGGTCGATCAAGATATGATCATAGGTTTTGCTGTGCCGCGTGTTGGTCAGCGTGTTGCCTGCAATCGAAAAGACATTGGGGATCATTGCCAATTCCTGCAAATGGTCGGCATCGACGTTCAAATCGCCCAGCAGGATGCAGTCCTCTTCGCCCATCCTGTCGTACTCGAATTGGCGAACACGGACAAACACATCATCTAGCACATTGATTTCGTTGCTAGTCGCATTCGGCGTGACTTCGTCAGGGTCGGTGTGTGCGTTGATCATGGTAAAGCTGAATGGTTTGCGTCCATCACGAGGGACCGTGATCGCTTGGAATGACGCCACCATCGGTTCGCGGTGCATCCGATCGGCGTTGTCTTGCACCACATAGTCGCTGTCGCGGATCATCTGAATTCGTGTTTGATCCCAAACATACGCGTAGCACTCGGTTTGCGAAGTGCGACCGATGGGAGGGCTGACGGTGGCAGTGTAGCGTGCTCCCGATGAATTGATCAAAGCGACGAGTCGTTCCACGGGGACGCTATTTCCGCCGCGAACCTCTTGGATCGCCACCAAATCAAAATGGCTGACAATTTGGGCCAACGTTCCCATCACGTCGACCCCTTCGACGACTCGCGTCGAGGATTTTTTGTCGCCGAACATTTGGATATTGAAGGTGGCCAAGCGGATCGTTGCAGCTGACCGCTGGCCCAACGGGCTGAGCGTGACCGACTGAAACGCAGTCCCACTAACCGATTCGCTTGTCGTGGCGCTTTCAGCACCCGCATCGAGTGCGGATAGGTCGATGCGTCCGGTGACAACCATCACCAACGCAGCGGCGATCCCCGCGAAACTGACCGAAGGTCCGATCCAACGGACAAAAGGAATGTAGCTAAGAACCGAACGCGCGCGGGAACTCGATTGTTTGCGAGAACGCGAGCGACTGCTCTGTAATAAATTCGATAGTAAGCCCATCCCGGCCTCCTTGCCGATGGTTGCTTTCGGTACGTCGTTGATCGCTCCGCGATCCTAACGTTGCTTCAATTCGTCGTTGTTTGCGAGTGTATTGTTCACAAGTGCTTTTTCAGGACCAAAAATCGGGTTGTCGCAGCGGAAGTCGTCAACGACTTTCGTCGGACTTCCCCATGCGGTGTTCCCCTAACGTTGTGAAACGCTCACGCCGGTTCCGCGACGCTAAAATCAAACGGTCTTCCCCGCTGACTACGCGGCCTTGCCAATCGTCTTGATCGCTTCCTTGGCTAACCGTTTCAATCGAGGCGGCGCGGCCTCAGCCGCTTTTTCAAGTGACTCGATCGCATTGGCAGCCGCTGGCCCAATCTCTGCCAACGCCCAAACCGCGCGTTCTCTCGCGGGCAGGTACATCGAATTCAGCACGCACGACTGCAGCGCATCCACGGCTGTGGCCGCTTCCATTTTCAATCGCCCCAGCATTGTTGCCGCCCAATAACCGATTTCGCCATCTTCGCTGTGAAGCAGCAATTCGGCGAGCGAATCCACATCCGCAGGCGTCGGCGTGACAGCCTGGCTGAGCGCTTCGGCGGCCCACATGCGGACGTCGTCGTCCGAGTCGCCTGCGAGCTGGACGCATTGCACGGTAACGCCCGTCACCGCGTCCTCTTGATGCGAGATTTTTCGTAGCGTCGCAACACGCTGGTCAACACTATTGCTGGCCAATCCAGTGGCCCAATCGGTATTTGCACTCATTCCCCTGCCCTCCCTCTGCAGCGATCGCTTTGACGGTCAAACGTACGAAGGTCCGCCGAAAGAGCCGAGTTTTTGGCAATGTATACGACGAGCCTCACACGATACCGGGTTAGCAAAATCGTTCAGTTTCACGCAAGAGCAAGTTCGATCACCATACATATGCAAGCAATGCAAATGCAACGCAGTGAGCAGGGCCGGTTCCTACCGGCCGACGCCGCCGAGCCGGTAAGGACAGGCGGTGCGAACCGGCCCTACTCGAATCATGATCACGCGGAGCGAAGTGTTGTCTGTGTAGTGGACGAGGCGAGGAGTCCGTCGTGCGGCCAAGTCCCAACGTGTCACCAAAATTGCTGGGACTCGTAGCCTCGTCCACTACCGTCGCTACTGCCTGGGACTCGTAGCCTCGTCCACTACCTTCGCTATTGCCTGGGACTCGTTGCCTCGTCCACTACCGTCGAAGGTGGCAGCGGACCTACGTTCTTTCCAGCAAAACTCAGCGGATTTCGATCACCATCGGTTCGGTCCACTGTTTTTGCTCGGCGGTGTAGTACAGGTACGCTCGCGACGCCGGGCCGGTGTATTTGCCTGGGATCGCAGCGGTCACGCCAAACTCGATTTCCTTGACCGAATCAGGCTCGACGGTCCGCCAGTAGAAGATCACCTCGCGTCCGTTGAGTTCGTAGTAGTCATACCGCCCTGCCTTTTTCAGCTCGTCCAACCGCTCGATTTGCGGTTCCAATCCGCCAGGCAGTCCAACAATCGCGACCGTCATCGGTTGGCCTTCGTTGGTCGTGTTGACCAACGACGCTTTGACCGTCAACGAATCGCCTGCCGCGACGTTACCATCCTTGTCAAACTGACCCGCCAAATTCGTGGTCACTTTCACGGGACACGCATCGTCGGATTCCGGCGTGGTCGCATTGTAAGAAACGTCCACGGTGTACGACAGATTTTTCACCCCGTCGGCTTGCAACGTCAGTTCGACCGAATCGGATTCGCTGAGCTTCGCTGCGATCGATTGACCGAGTCCGGCTATCTCGACCGCCGAGCCGCTGCGGATGTCCTGCGGAATCTGAGTTTGGCCAATCACCTTGCCATCGAGCAACACGCTCAACACCGCACCGGCGGCGCTGACGTCTTGTTGATTGGAATGCGTGATTAACGCCTTCAGTGCCAACACAGTCGCTTGCGTTGACCCGAACCCGCCGTTACCCGTTCGGTTGGCGCGAATCCATTTTGCTGCCCCATCGGCGTTGGATTCGTATTTCGCTGCCTTGCTCCATGCCAACACAGCCAAGGCTGTCGTTTCCATCTTTTTCGACAATCCGCCACTGGAAACCACTGTCGTCGCTCCTTCCAAATGACCGTCTTCCTGTTGCAACTGTATCAATCGATCAAGCAGTTTACGCCCTTCCTTAGTCCGGTTGACGTTCATCAGCGTCGCAGCGGACAGCGAGATCAAATACGGATCATTCGACGACTCGGCCACCCGAGCAAGTTGGTCAAGCTCGGCTTTCAACTCGTTCGCCGTTCGTCGCGACTGTCCCGCCGCAACATCAGCCTCCGAAAGTGCCCACAACACATACGCGTTGACGATTTGCTGCTCGACGGACCAGACATGCAAGTGGCGTGGATTCCGTTTAAAACCACCTTTGCCGTCGCGACGGCTCATCAACCAGACTCGCGTTCGCGTGATCATTTCTTCGCTGACATCCATCACCTTGGTCATGTCGTTGAACTGCATCAATCCGAATGCGGACAACGCCTCGTGCCCTGGATCGTTACCGAACCATTCGTAACCCCGTTTTTCGCACTCAAAGCTTGTCAGTTTCCCGTAGCCTCGTTCAAGCATTCCCATCGCTCGCTTTGCGAATTCGGGATTGGCGGATTCCGATTTCTGCAGATACAACAGCGCCATCGTGTTGGGATAGTTCGTTGCCGACGTTTGCTCGAAACAACCATGGGGTTCTCGCAAGATACTGTCGATTCCGGACATCACGTCCGCGACCGGCGACGGATAAGCTCGCACGGCAACCGCCAGCGAACCGTCCACAAAATCAGCGGGGATCGACAGCGGCACCGCTGCTTGATCACTCAACCGGCCTGCGATCGAGACGTTCACCGGATATCCCGCCGGTGCGATGTGCAGTTTTCGCCGGATGGAATCTTGCAGCGATTCAGTGCTGCCGCGAATTTCGACCATCGCGTCCTGTTCGGCCGAACCTGCCAACACGTTGATCGACATCAATTCGCGACGTCGCTCGCCGGCAGCCAACGACAAAGTGCGGCTCGTTTCGCCAAGCGGCTGGAGTGCCGAATCGGTTTCGATCGACATCCCCACATTCATCTCTGCCTTGGTCGCATTGATCACTGCAACCGGCAAATCGATGCGGTCTCCGGTGGTCACTTCCAGCGGCATCTTGGGTTCCATTTGGAACGGCAACCGTGATGTCACGGCACCCGCAAACGATCCAATCCGGCCGCTGGTGGCGTGCGCATCGACGCTGACTCGAAACGTGGTCACCGAATCAGACAAGTCAAATCGGATCGACGCACGTCCTTCGGAATCGGTGATCAGAAGCGGTTGCCAGTACAGCGTTTCGGCAAAGTCTTCGCGGATTTCAGGATCGCCCACGACATGGCGATGAGCGTACTGGCGAACAGGAAAACGAAGTTCGTCCAACAACTGAGACGCCAGCGAATCGGCATCCAATCCGCGAGCCGCCAACAATCGCTTCAAGTCGTCTGCGGTCAACGATTCGGTTTCGAACATCGCACGACTTTGGTCGAATTCGTGACGATATTTCCCACCAAACCCACCTCCGCCCATCGACATCGCTTGGTTGTCCATTGCATTGTTGTTGAGATTGTCGCGTCTCGATTGAACGAAGCCGCTCTGTACCGCCGGTGCGACCGCTGGCATATCCATTCCCATCCTTTCCATCTCCATGCCGTCCATCGCAAAGTCATCCATAAACATCCCTTCGGCCGCGTTCTTTCCTTCGTTCGGCGCCGACGTTTTTGCGGGGGCCTCTTCGACGGTTGCTGCATCCGCCGAAACCGATGCACGTTCGCTATATTCTGGCACACCACACCCATAGATGAACAAGGTTGCCGTGGCCAGCAACAACAGACTGGCGAAGCGAGCACTCGAAGCACGTCGCATTCGCACCGCAATCGAGATCATCCAAAGCAGCACAATCATCGCCATCAGAATCCTCATTTGAAACAGCACTAATCGCCACGCTGCCGACACCGCCTCGCGGTACCGCGTCCACTGTTGAGCTTGATGTCCGTTGGTTTGAAAGCTCGCCTGAGTCGCCGACAACCGGTCGCCGTCAAGTTCCAGCAGTCGCACTAACTGTTCGCGGTAATCAACGTTGGGTTGGTCCGACGATCCGCTGACAAAGCGTCGCCACCCCTGCGTCCCCAGTAACAAGTCAACCGATTCGGCCGCCTCGTCACTGTCACTCAAGTAGAAATTTGCATGCTCGAGGTCCTCGGGCTTTTGAATCTCGCTGGTCAACAAGAAATGAGTACGTAGATTCGGCCGTTCGGTATCATCCAAACGCAGTGCCGCATCATCGACCACAGCAACGCCCAGCACCGCCGGTGTCGGTTCGCCCGTTTCGTCACGCACTTGCAGCGTCAACCGCGTCGATTCGCCAGGCGATCGATCGAGCCCTTCGGCGGATTCGACGATCTCGACTTGCAATTGGTGCTGCTGACGACAAAACACAAGTCGTTCCACTAACGGCAAGGCTGGCGTTTTGTTGGTATCCAGCACGGTTACTCGCACGACCCCGCTGGTCCGTTTGCCCACCGGAATCGACATCGAGTTGGTTCCAGGTGTCAGGGTCACGGTTTGTTCGTTGACTAATTGGCCTCGGCATACCGCTCGCACCAACACGCTCCGCTGCACCGTGCTGCGAACTTGCATCGTGATCGGTTCGCCCGCGTCAAAGACGCCGACACCCGTATCGATCACAGGCAACTCCTTCACCACCGCAGGCAACCTGACCAAATTGTGGACGTCGATGGGCGAGCTGACTCGCAACGAATAACGCTCACCACGCTTAGGCACAAATTCAAATCGGCCCATTCCATCGCGAGTCGTTTCCAGCGTCGCCGCTTGGTGGCCGTCGCGAGTTTGCACTTCGCCTTTGATGTCGATCGGTTCGCCGAGTGAATTACGAGCGACGAAGTAGACACGGTTTCGCAGCCCATCGACCAGATAGCCGCCCTCGGGATAAAACTCGACGTCCACTCGTCCCAATTGAATCGGGATCGTCTTGACCTTGGTCTCTTGCGTCCCTCCGTCATCGATCACAACCGCCAATTGGCCAGCACCTTTGCGAATATCGGTCGGCAATTTGAACGAGATCGCGTAGGTGCCCGAGTCCGTCGTCTCCGCCGCTTCCTCGAAAATCACCTCGTCGTCGACTTTGGCAACGATCGCGACGGAAGTGTTGGCCAACATGCCTCCCTCGGCCCGCTCGGCCTTGAAATCGGCTTCCACGGTATCGCCCGGTCCGTAGCTGCGTTGGCTAAATTCCAGTTCTTTTTTGAATCGCGGCACTCGGTACGCACGCACTTGGAACTCGCGACGTTCTTCGGGAAAGAACCCATCCAAACTTTTCGCGACCAACGTGTACGATCCTCCCGGCGCGGATTGCGGGATCGTAAACGCCCCATTACCGACCGCTCGCTCGGTCAATCCCTCACTAAACATTCCCGCCACCGCCGCACCACTGGGGTCGATCAATTCATAGCGGATCGGCACGTCGACTTTCGGACGAAACGAATTGCGCTGGAGCGTCAAGGATCGAAAGTAAACGGTTTCGCCGGGGCGATAAACCGGCCGATCGACGGTCAAGTAAGTCAGGCAGCGTGTTGGTTCCAGCGGCACCATGACACTCGATTCGGAGCGTATGCCGTTGGCCGAGGTGGCTTCGACGCGGAGTTGTGCTTCGCTGGGGATTACCAAGTCATCGGGCAAAACAATTTTGCCGACGCCAAGATGGTCTGTTTCGGCGACCCCAGAAAACAGCGTCACGTTGCGTGCCAGAACCGAGAACGACAACATCGCCGGAGTGACTTGAAATCCGCTGACGCTCGATACAGATCCGTCGAGTTTGGTTGTCTTGACTAGAAACTCGTTGGACGCGTTTGCACGGTCGAGCACTTTGGCTTCGATACGTACTGCTGCGATTGGTTTCACAGGCAGTTCGGAGAATTGCCACCAACCGACAACGAAAAACGCCAGCAGTGCAGCGAGTCCCGCGAGCAGCGTCGGCGCTACCCAGACCGATGATTTCGAAACCTGAGCCGACCGCGCTAGCCGCGGGCCCTGCAATTCGTCGTCAACGAGGACCGCGGCTAGCGCCGTCGGCTCCGTTTGGACGGGCAGTTTTGCGGCGTCGGCAATGTCGCTCGCTAACTTCAGCGTGTTGGCCCACTCGGCGGCAACGTCGGCATCGGACACGATCGCGTTGCGAAGCGCGGTCGCTTCGGATTCGTCCAGCAGATCGTAGTGCAGCTCCAACAAAGCCTGTCGCAATTCGTCTTTGTCTTGGTATTGATTATTTAGATTCGTATTCATGATTGGCCTCCCACTGATTCACGCAGCTGGCGGATGGCGATTCGCATTCGCGTTTTGACGGTTCCGATCGGCAATGACATCGCTTCGGCAATCTGCTCGTAAGTCATGTCACCGTTTTGGCGAAGCAGAAAGACCTCGCGTTCTTCTTCGCGAAGCCGGAGGACTTGGGCCTGCAGCACCGAGAGCTGTTCGTCTCTCAGCAGTGCGGCGTCGGGTGAGTCGGCGGTCGAGACCATTTCGGTTTCCTCCAAGATTGGTTGCCGCCGCCGATTCCAAGCAGCTTTGCGACAATCGCGGCCGGTGTTCAGTGCAATGCGAAACACCCAAGCCCTCAAATTCGAGACCTGATCCATCTGTTGTCGATGCCGCCAACACTTCAGGAACGTTTCCTGCAGCGCATCGCGAGCGTCTTCACGATTTCCGACCAAATAGAACAGCGTCCCGATCAATTCTCCGTGCGCATCGGCAAACTGGGCCTCCAATCGCGATCGGAGCCGTGGGTCGAGCGTGTCATCAGAACTTGCGGGCGTTGATTCCATGGGTCTAAAGATAAGACGAGCCAGCCCATGGCAGGGATTTCAAAAAGAAAAAAAGATTTCCCGTCGCGGAACTCGTCAAGACTTTCGGACCACGCCTGCTTTTTAGGACGTTCGGAGCAATAAATGGCGGGCGGTAGAGGACGAGGCTACGAGTCCTGCAGCTCCACTGAGCCAAAAAGGACTCGTTGCCTCGTCCACTACGGAAGACGCCGCCAGTTATTCTTCTGACGGTCCTTAGTAGCGAAAGTCGTTAAGACTTTCGAGAAATTCACAATCCACACCGAAAGTCTTGGCGACTTTCGCTACGGGATTTGAAGGTGCTTGATGACAGGCTGGAAGCCTATCCCACACTTTAGCGGCGGCGGGCGACTCGCAGTTTGGCACTGCGGCTGCGGGCGTTATGTGCCACTTCGGATTCGGTAGGTCGCAGCGGCTTTTTCGTCAACACTTCCCAGCGATCGTCGTCCCGGAACGCGTTTTTGACGATCCGGTCTTCGAGCGAATGGAAACTGATGATCACCATTCGGCCGCCCGGTGACATCCAATCCGGAGCGTCTCGAAGTGTTCGCTCCAGAATCCCGAGTTCGTCATTCACGGCGATTCGCAGTGCCTGGAACGTCCGCGTCGCTGGGTGAATGTCGTGATTGCGGCTGCGAGGCACACAGCGGCGACAGATTTCCACCAATTCATTGACCGTGCTGATCGGTTGCCGCTCGCGTTGTTTCGCCACGATCGCTCGAGCAATCCGGCGACTGAAACGCTCTTCGCCGTATTGGTAAATGGCGTCGGCGATCTGTTTCTCGTCGTGCTGAGCCAACCAGCGACTCGCGGGTACTCCGTTTTCCGGATCGAATCGCAGATCCAGCGGCCCGTCGACGGTGTAGCTGAAACCACGGTTGCGATCGGCCAATTGGTCACTCGACAACCCGAGATCCAACACCATCGCGTCGGCGCTCGTCAGATCAAATTGGTCGAGCGCCTTAGCGGCCTGCTCGTAGCTGGCCAAGAAAACGGTCAGCCGAGGGTCGTGCGTTTCGCTCTCCACGCGTGCACTGACCGCAGGATCACGGTCCAAACCGATCACGCGAGTGTCGGCGTCCTCGATCGCTTCGAGCAACAACCGCGAGTGACCGCCGCCACCGTACGTTCCATCGATCACCACCTTGGGCGGCGTTTGGGCCACCTCAGGATTGGCGACCCAATACACCACCTCGTCCGGCATCACCGAGACGTGGCACGTATCGATCTCGCTCGGCTCAGCTTCTTCGTTGGACAACGTCTCTTCCTAGCGTTCGGTTATAGGTGCATGATCTAGCCGAACGATTCTACAGGATCGCGAGAACTATCCAACGGTATTGACGCCGGCCTAGCCGTAGCGGAACTCGTCAACGGCTTGTTTATTTAGTGAGCCGCGACGCGTAAGCGGCCGGGGCCCACGCACTACCCGGTGCCTTACGGCCCACGGCTCACTAAATCAAACCTTAACGGCTGAATTACCGGTTGCTTGCTCAATCGGCTCAGCCGACGGACTCGTTGCACTGCAGTGCCTTGTCCAAATTGCGGCTCACTTCCTTCAAGCGATTCAAATCGCCACCACCAACTTCGGCAGCCAACCATCCGGTGAACTTGATATCGCGCAGAGCTTTCTTCACGCTCGGCCAATCGATGTCACCTTCGGTAATCTTGGTGAACTTGCCCGTCTCACGCGAGAAACCTTTGATATCGAGTTTCTTGATTCGTTTGTCGAGCGTGCGAATCCAAGCCGCAGGGTCACCAAACTTCCAGTGGTTGCCGATGTCAAACTGAGCGCCAACCCACGGCGAATCGAACTCGTCAATGAACGCGGCAAAGGCGTCGGCCGTCTGGTCCGTCCCGCCATTGGGATCGTAGAACATTTCGTTCCACACGTTTTCCATCAAAATCGAAACGCCCAACTTCTCGGCGTCCGGAAGCGCTTGACTAATATTATCGACCGCTCGCTTGTAGCACTCGTCCGCGGTTCCATCCGAACCGCGCCCTGGCACCAACAGCATTGTGTCGGCACCCACAGCGGCGGTTTGCTCAAGTCCCTTGCGAAGACTCGCCAGCGCTTTGGCTCGCGTCTCGGGGCTGGCGTCGGTGTGACGCACACCCCAGTGATCGGCACCGACCGTGCCGTCGATGATCAATCCGGTTTCTTTCGCCGCCGCGTTGGCTTCGTCGACATCGAAACCAGGCGCGTTCAGTTCGACGCCTTCAAAACCCGCTTCTTTTGCCGCGGCGAATTTTTCGGTCAGCGAGCCGTCGACACGGATCATGCCAATTTTGAGCGTTTTGCGGAGCCATGGTTTATCGGCGGCAGCATCCGCAGCTGCGGCGGTTGATGGACGCATCATTGCCAAACCACCGACCGAGGCCGCACCGAGTTGCAAGACTTGACGACGTTGAAACAGCGTTTGTTTTTTCATGGTGGGAATTCACTCGCAGAGCAAAGGTGGGATTCGGGGTGAAGGTCGCCGCCCATTGTAAACGCGTTTCGCCATCGAGCGGCGCGCGAACCGCAGGAAATCCGCTGCGAAATCGATTAACAGCTGACCGATGCCCGCTTTTCAGAACCATTCGCCAAGCGTAAGTGAGGGGGTCCCATCCCGACCCGACACGTAAGTGAGGGATCACCATTGATACCGGTCCCTCGCTGACGCGTCGGGTTGGGACTTACGCCCGACGGCATAAACGCGAGCGGCGTTGGGCCCGTAGCGAAAGTCGCAGAGACTTTCGACGATGCAAGTGGGGCGGACGTGGGCTGATGACAGGCTGGAAGCCTATCCCACATTGAGGGGCCGAAAGTCTTGACGACTTCCGCTACTTACGAGACGAATCGGCGGATGCGGACGGCGGACGCTTGGCCTTGCGGGGTCACGTTCACGCTGATGAACTCGTCGCCCGCCGGAACACCCGCATCCAAACATGCGTTGATCGGGCACGCTGGATCGAGGTTCTCGCAATTCAAAATCGGGAACAACTCGCCGCCGAGTGCATCGAGACTGGCGACAATCTCGACCATCGATCCGCCAGCACCGAGATTTCCAAAGTGCCCCTTGGCCGTGGTAACAGGGGGCTGGTCCGCCGGAGGTCCAAAGACGTCCGCGATCGCTTCGGCTTCGTAACGATCCCCTTCGACCGTCCCCAAACCATGAGCGTGAATATGGCCGATCGATTTTGGATCGGCCTTGCCCAATGCCCCTTTCAATACGTTTCGCACCGCTTGGCGAATGAAATCTTCGCCAGCACCCGATCCCACCGCACTGCTGCTGAACCCGACGACTTCGCCGAGAATCGTAGCACCACGTGCTTGGGCGTGTTCGAGCGATTCGCACATGATCGCGGCGGCGCCTTCGCCCACCACGCTGCCGTCACGCGAAACGTCAAACGGACGACTCATTTTTGACGGATCTTCGGTGTCGGCGGCAAGTTTTTCTTGTAGCGAAGCGTGCAGCGTACGCAGCGGATGGACGCGAGAACCAGTCGCACCGACGATCAAGGCATCGGCGTGGCCTCGTTCGATCGTCGAGACAGCTTCGCCCAATGCCGCACCGCCACTCGCTTCACGAACGGTGATCGAATTGTTGGGGCCGCGCAGATTGTTATAGATCGCAATGTGGCTGGCCGGCATGTTCGGCAAATACTTCAGCAACCATAATGGATTGACTTGGGGACGACCTTCGCCGCCCCACTTATCAAAATCGAACGTGCCCTCGTCGTCCATGCATTTTAAAATGCCGGCCGAAAATTCTTCGGGCAACGACATGATGTAATCGCAACCGTAGACCACACCGACTCGTTCGGGATCTCGTTTGTCTTCGCTTAATCCTGCGTCGTGCAATGCCAATTGAGCGACCGCGACGCCCATCTCGATTTCGCGGCACATCACCTTGCTGCCTTTGCGGATCGTCCGCTGCAGCGGTTTATCCAGCGGACCATAGTTGGAAATGTCGCCGGTGAAATCGGTCGCTTCCGCACCATGATCGACGCCGAGCACGCCTTGTGGCACTTGCGTGAATGGCCCAATGCCGCTTTTGCCTGCTCGCAAAGCCGACAACATTGCCGAAGATTCAATTCCGAGCGGACTGACGACACCACGGCCTGTGATGACAACGCGACGAGAGGGAGTTCTATCCATGGAAGGTCTACGACCGAAACCGGTCGGTTCACTGAGAGAGTCGAGAAACGCGTAGTTGCGTCAAAAAACAGGGAGAGCGAGACGACATTCTAGCCAGATTCGGCGAATCGTTTCAGTAGGGGCAAAACAGAGCGTTTTGATTGCTGAGTGTGGGATAGGCTTCCAGCCTGTCGCGAAGTCCTGTCGAGGAGCCAATGACAGGCTGGAAGCCTTTTCCCATACAAATCACCCCGAAACTCTTGGCGAGTTTCGTTACTTAAAAATAGGACTTTTCGTCGGCCCTAGTACCGGCCACGATGGGGGGCGTCAAACGGGATCGCGGTCGCCGTTCGCGGGGCAATCGGGTTGGTCGTCAAATTTTCAGACGCACGGCCGCGGAATTCGACGAACATCAACGCGTCGGCGCGTCCCGACGTGTTCCCGGTCAAAATGTCGAGATTCATAATCGACGATCCACCCTGACGCTCGGGGCTGGCCACGACACCGCACGACAGCAGCAGGACCTTGTCCGATTCCCAGCGGAATCGTTCGTGCAATCGCCAGCTGACGACCTGAGGTACGTCGATTTTTGTGCGATGTACTTGTTGGTTGCGAAGCGGTAATTCGAGTTCCACCGAATTAAATTTGTCGACTTGGTCGATCTCGGCCTTGATCATCACGTCAATGATGCTGTTATTGGTCGTCAACAACGGACTGAGTGACAAACGATAGCCCTCCTGGACTTCGCCGGTTTCCGGTTCGTAGGGTGGCCATCCCTGCGGTGATTCGCGGACGTTTCGCACGTAGTTGCGGCCGCGAGTTCGCGACAATTTTTCGGTTTGGCCGTTGAAAATCGGCAAATCGACGCCCTGAACTTCGCGAGCATCGGTGCGTTGGCGAAGCATGTTCAGAACGACTGCCGCGTTTTCTTTGCTCAACAACCATGCTTGAACGCCTGGCGAATCAACCGGAACGTGCGTCATCAACATATGAGCACGAGCACGCCAATTGGGATTCCCCACTGTCATCAAACGCAGATGCAGTACTTGCGGCTGGATGTCCCCGGCAATGAACCGATCGACGATCCCCGCCACGACTTGATGGACCTCTGGGGTGTGATAGACCGACAATTCGTCCCGCGTCGCACTCATGAACCCAAACGGCTCGGTGAACCAGACGTCGGTGCCGGTTTCCCGCAAAATCCAGTCGATCACGGCCTGCTCGGGCCGGTCATGCTGCGTCAAATAGCGTGTATAGGCGGTCAAATCGTAAACTCGATGCTCCTGTCCTGCACTTCGCGGCAATTCGCCACCGCCGGTGACTTGGCCGTTGGGTTGCGGTCGCGCCGCAGCCGGTTGGCGACTGGCAGGGTTTTGCTGCAAACTCGGCGGTGTCGCGCCTGCGGGTAACCCCATCCCTTGCGGCGGTGGTGCCTGCGCGTGGGCCACATGCATGTGGCTGAGGGCAACAAGAGTGGCGCAAAACGCCCCAGCAATCAAAATTGGTCGCATCGATTCCATTCCTGGCCGATTTAGGAAACAAGTATTTGTTCCCTGGCTATACGACTTGAGTCGAATTGGTCGCAAGGTTGAAAAAACGCCAAAATGGCCTGAATCACCTCGTTTTCACTTGGGGGGATACATGTATTGCCGGGGGCGTTTCCCCCAATTCCATCTACTTTGGCAATAGGCTGTGTCCCCACGTCGATATCGCGGACGTTTTGCGGCGATGGGCGACGATGGGCGACGAAAACCACCCGCTTAGCGTAGAGGTAGAGGGCAACGACCTTACTCCCCCCCCGGGCTAGCAAATCTTTTGTGAATTAAAAATGCTAGCGGTTGTTGTTTCTGTGATCCGGGGATTAGAATTCCCACAAAACTCGTCAACGCTTCGCGCTCCCTTAACACTTCGCGATTACCGGACCATTGTCTTGGAATTTTCAGCACTTACCGAATTAGTTTGTGGTCTCATTGGCGGACTCGGGATTTTTCTGCTGGGCATGAAAAACATGTCCGAGGGAATGCAAGCAGTTGCCGGCAGCAGTCTGCGAAAAATGATCGCGGCGGTAACAAACAACCGAATTTTCGCAACCATCGTCGGTGTCATCGTCACCTGTGTGGTCCAGTCCAGCTCGATCACAACTGTGATGGTGGTGGGGTTTGTCAACAGCGGCGTGATGGAGTTGTCTCAAGCGATTGGCGTGATCATGGGGGCCAATATCGGGACCACGATCACCGGTTGGATTCTGGTGTTGAAGATTGGCAAGTACGGTTTACCGGTTCTCGGTGGCGCCGCATTCGTTTACCTCTTCTCACGCGGCGAGCGGGCCCGGTACTGGGCGATGGCGATCATGGGGGTCGGCATGGTCTTTTTCGGCTTGGAATTGATGAAGGACGCTTGTTCAATCATCAAACAATTGCCTGATTTCGAAGCGTGGTTCAAATCGTTCGAGGCAGACTCTTACATCGGTGTTTTGAAGTGTGCGTTCATCGGCTGTGTCCTGACCACATTGGTTCAGTCGTCGTCGGCAACGCTTGGCATCACGATCTCGTTGGCCTCGCAAGGCATTATCACTTACGAAACCGCTGCGGCTCTCGTGCTTGGCGAGAATATCGGAACCACGATCACGGCGTTTTTAGCCTCGCTCGGAGCGACCACGAACGCGCGGCGAGCTGCCTATTTCCACGTCATCTTCAACATGTTTGGGGTGTTATGGATCACTGCGATTTTCCGCTACTACATCGTGCTGATCAAATGGCTGATGGTTGGCGACGTCGACACTGAACTGATTGTGGATGGTGAGACGACGTTTCCCAATCGAACGGCCGCGATCGCGGCGACGCATACGATATTTAACGTTGCGAATGTTCTGCTCTTCCTATTGTTCGTTCCGCAATTTGTCCGCTTATTGAATTGGATGGTTCCGTCAAAGGATTTCAAAGAGAAGCCTCGTTTGACCGATCTGGACATCCGGCTGCTGGAAACACCGCTGTTGGCAATCGAACAATCGCGTCGCGAGATCGAGCGGATGGCCGATGGCTGTTCCAAGATGCTCGATTGGTTGGCCGAATTGATCCAGCAGGAAAATCCTGACAAAACACTGGCCGATCGCTTGCGAAAACGCGAACAGGTACTCGATTCGATCCAAGACGAAATCGCGGTTTACGTCACCAATCTGCTCTCCAGCAATCTGCCGCACTCGGTCGCCGACGAAGCACGTCGTCAATTACGAATGGCCGACGAATACGAATCGATTAGCGATTACATCGTCAACCTGGACAAATTTGACCGCAAGTTGCGACGCGATGGGCTGCGATTCTCCGCTGCACAAATCCAAGATTTGGTGCAATTAAACCAGATCGCTGCAGAGTATTTGCGTGAAGTCAACGAGGCCTTCCGCCAGGGGAACGACAACGTGATTTTGAAGACGGATGCGGCGAGTAAGCGGGTGCGAACGAAGATCAAAATGCTCCGCAAATCGCACTTGGAAGAACTCTCCGGGGGCGAAATTCCGCCACTGGTCAGCGTCGCGTACCTTGCGGCACTGAACGCGTTCGCCCGCGTCCGCGATCATTCACAAAACATCGCGGAATCGATCCCCAGCGAATAGAAACGGTAGCGGAAGTCGCGTAGAGTTTCGTCCCCTCAATGTGGGATAGGCTTCCAGCCTGTCATCGGCACTCCCAAATCCAAATTGCGTAAGTGAGCCGTGGGCCGTAAAGTACTGGGTAATGCGTGGAACCCGGCCGCTCACGTGCGAGCGGCTCACTAAATCAACAAGCCGCTTGCGGGGAAATCGACGAAAGTCTTGAGGACTTCCGCTACGCTACTGTCCGAGAATTCAATTGCAAAGTCGGCTTGCCTACTTGCGTTCGCGTCAACACAGAGCGTTGTGCAGCGAGTACATTAACGTACTCGCTGCACTCGTTTCTCTCCTACCATGACGCCTACCCATGTTTCGAATTCCCATTTGCGTTTTTGCGCTGCTCACTTGGACCTCGGCCACACTAATCTTCGCCGCCGATAGCCAGCCCAAACCGGCGGGCTACAAAACCGCGACCGATATCACCTACCGCACGTCCGACGACGCGTCGATCAACGAGAAATGTCGCCTGGACGTCTACTACCCCGAAAATGCCAAAGATGCCCCCGCGATCGTTTGGTTTCACGGTGGGGGACTGACCGCCGGCAAACGAGAAATCCCTGCGTCGCTAAAGAAGAACGGCGTGATTGTTGTCGGAGTCGATTACCGGCTCAGCCCCGATGTGACCGTAAACGATTGCATCGACGATGCCGCCGCGTCCGTCGCATGGACGTTCAACAATATCGAGCAATATGGTGGATCCCGCGACAAGATTTTTGTGAGCGGTCATTCTGCGGGCGGCTATTTGACCAGCATGATTGGGCTGGACAAAAAGTGGCTTGCGGCACATCAGGTTGATGCCGACGATATCGCGGGCCTGATCCCGTTTAGCGGCCACACCATCACTCACTTTACCGCTCGCAAAGAACAGGGGATCGGCGGCAAACAACCGGTCATTGATGCCTTGGCTCCGCTGTTTCATGTTCGTAACGACTGCCCACCGCTGCTGTTGATTACCGGTGATCGTGAACTCGAAATGCTCGGTCGTTATGAAGAGAACGCCTACATGTGGCGGATGATGCAAGTCGTCGGTCACCCGCAAACCACGCTGTACGAATTGGATGGCTTTGATCACGGCCAGATGGGCAAGCCTGCGTTTCCTCTGCTGCTCCGATTTGTTAATTCGATCGCTAAAAAATAACACGCTGACGGTAACGCCTCACCAGGAATCTGACATGCAACCGGAATCATCTTTAAAGCGTCGTGATCTGCTGACCTATGCCGCATTTGGAAGCGCGGTCTTGGCAACCGGAAACAAGGCGATCGCAGCGCCCGCCGACTCGACTAAGGACACCCCACCTCGACCGAAGTACGAGATGAAAAAGTCGATCAACCTGTGGGCGTTTCCGTACCCCGACAAGATGACGTTGCGGCAATGCATGCAGCTGGCCAAAGATGCCGGTTTCGACGGGATCGAGTTGAACTATGACCTCGAAAGTGATCTGTCACCCAAATCGGGAACAAAAGAGTTCACAGCGATTCGCCAGATGGCAGACGAGATCGGGATCGCGATTAGCGGCGTCTGCTCGTTTCTGTTTTGGCCCTACCCGCTGACCAGCAACGATCCCGCCGAACGCGCCCGCGGCATGGAATTGGCCAGCAAAATGACGCAGGCGGCCCACGACTTGGGGACCGAGAATCTGTTGGTCGTTCCTGGCGCCGTCCACATGCCGTGGCGTCCCGATCATGATCCAACGCCTAACGATGTTTGCGATCGACGGGCTCGCGAGGCGATTGGAAAGTTGCTGCCGCAAGCCGAAAAGCTGAACGTCTACCTGAACATCGAGAACATCTTCTTCAACGGCTTCTTGATGTCTCCGATGGAAATGGTTGACTTTGTCGACAGCTTTTCCAGCAAACATGTACAGGTGCATTTCGACACTGGGAACATTATGGAGTATCAGTTCCCCGAGCACTGGATTCCGATCCTCGGCGACCGCATCAAGAACATCCACTTCAAAGAGTACACAAAAAAGGGGAGCGACCATTCTTTGGAAGCGTTCCGGCCGTTGCTAGATGGCACGACCGATTGGCCCGCAGTGTTGGCCGCCTTGGACAAAACCGGGTACGAAGGCTATCTGACGTTCGAGTACTTTCATCCCTACGCCCACTTCCCCGAAGCCCTGATCTATCAAACCGCCGATTCACTGGACCGCATGCTCGGTATCAAGCAAGCCTAGCCGTAGCGGAAGTCGTCAAGACTTTCGTCGCCGAGTCGTAGGCATTTACGCCGTTTGCTTGATCCGGCCTAAAAAAATCACAACCCGAAGCGTGAGCGAGGGAATCTCGATCTTGGCGCGGTCCCTCGCTGACGCTTCGGGTTGCGATGGTGACGGTTCACGAATCCTGTGCCCGAAACTCGACGCGAGTTTCGCTACGCAAAAATAAAGCGTTAACACGGGCCCAAAACAAAAAAAGCCCGCTCGATCGCTCGAGCGGGCTTTGTCTTCAGAGTCGACGACTACTGATTCAACCTATTTCTTGGCTTGGCGGCTGAACAGTCGTGTCGGTTCTTCGGTCGTTACTTCTTGTGAAAGCTTTTCACTCGAAAGCGTCGCCTTGAACAGCACGTTTTCATTGCCACTCGCCTTTGCGGTGACCTTGTAATCCATTCGATCACCAGGCTTCATCGTCTTGATCGGCTCAAAGGTTACCGACGAACCGTCTTGTTTATGCTTGGTCGGTCCTTCGGCAGATTTGAACGTCAACCCTTCGGGAAGTTCGGCAACCACTTTGACTTTGCTGTCCGCAGCATCGCCTTCGTTCCAAACTCGGATCATGTAAACCACTTCGTCGCCGTTAGAGACGGGATCTTCGTCGTCGATCACCAACATTTGCATCGCAGGCAATCGCACGATCTTGGCTTCCGCCATCGCCATCGACGTGGCTCGTGCTTTGGCCTTGGCTTGTTCTTCCGCACCATCCACGGCACACACATAAGTTGCAACGACCTTGGTCGGCAATTTGTCGATGTCACCAGCACGAATGGCGTAGTCAAATGTCGCAGTTTGGCCTGCTTCCAATCGATCAATGGTGATCGTGTCCTCGTTCATCTCCATTGCGATCTTTTGATCGTTCGAATCGTTGTTACCCGATTCGTTGTTCTTCGACTTCTTCTTCGCATCACTGTCGTTTGCCGACTTATCCTTTTGGTCCTTTTCGGACTTCTTGTTCTTTGCCGGAGTCGGTTCGCCTTGGTTAGACTTCTTGCTCTGCTTGTCCTGTTTTGCGAACGAAGTATCACTCATGTCCAACAAGCGAGATTGGTTGGGCCACAGCACGCGAACTTGAACGTCTTCGGCTACCGCGTTTCCAGTATTGGTGATACTGGCGGTGAACTCAGCCATTTGATCGCCATACAAACGATTGGGACCATCAAGGTTGACGGCCAAATCGGCGGTGATCACTTCGGTGCTGGTTTCTTTACTGCGAGATTTCAAGTCACTCTTTTTAGCTTTGGCAACCGCACGACTCGAGAACGTTCCCGCTTTCTGAGCGTAAACACGTGCAACAAACTTGCGAGTGTCGCCAGCTTTCAAACCGTCGACTTGGAATTCCAAGTCGCTGTTTCCTTCGATTGTGGCCAGTCCGTCGCCCAGCGAGTCGCTGACAACGAAGGGGCCTACGTCACCGGATCCACCGTTTTTCACGGCATATTCAAGCTCAATTACGTCACAGCGATTCGCTTTTTCGGGTGCCGTTTTGGTCAGCTCGAGTTGAGGCTTGACCACCTTGCTCGACAAGCACAACGCAGGAGTATAGCTTGCGATCTCAAGACAACTGCGAAGTTCGCCCTCTTCGTCGGCGGACGCCGTCACTTCGAGCGTCCGGCTTTGACCGGGGTTCAACATCGCGATCTTCATGCTATCGCCCGAATTCGACGTTTTTTCAGTGGTCGTCTTTTTTGATTTGTCTTTGTTCTGTTTCTTGGCGTCTACACCTTTCACCGAGACCGACTCGATGCTCAGGCCCTTCGCCTTCCGCTGCTTCAGCTCGATGTCATGCAAGACAATATTGTCCGATGCATTGGTGACCTCGACTGTGTACGTGAACGATTCGCCCACCCGTGTTTCTTCGGGCATCGACGCACGAAGCGACAACAATCCATCGCCCGTCGTGATCGTTTCATCCGCGTGTGCATTGCCCGGAGTGACACAAATCGCGGCAGCGACCAGCATCGTAAAGAGAGGTGTTGTTTTTAACCAACGTGACATTGTAATACCTTTAATTGGACTGGAGGGGAAAAGGGAAGAGCCGCACTTTCGACTCCACATCACCACATCTGTGTTCAGCTGAAAGAATTGTGGATGCCTCCAGTGGCTCGCAACTGGCGCGCCGAAAGAGCAATTGATTTTGAGGCGAATCAACAAGAATCGTGATTCACTTCACCATTTCGCCGCGATACTCCCGCCATAGCCCCAAAACGCCAATGTGGAAGGTTTGTTCGTTGCACCGGAGATGGCTCGAGATAAAGACGGTTTAACGAGGGACACAACTCGTATGATTGCTCGTCGCCCAACGTGGTGGTTCATCCACAACCGCCCGTTCCCGGACAGACTGCTGATTTCGTTAGCCGTTTTGCCGCTAGCCACGGTTTCGTCACCATCCAAACGGAACGCTCTGAAGCATTCTCTGGTAGCTACCTTCGCCAGAAGGTGTGATTCGCAATGGACACCAACAATCCACGCTCTAGCGAGCGTAGCTACGAAACGCAAATGCTGTAATTTGCAGCTTAAAATCGTTCACGGCGTTAGGGCAGAGACCGGGAACGAGGACAAGATTTTACGATCTGCGAAACTAATTCGTGTCGTGATTTCGGTTATAGTGAAAACGGT
>TARA_R110002073_G_scaffold19336_4_pt1 | contig 26799 bp, 28 predicted proteins | sample TARA_R110002073 | Tara Oceans TARA_R110002073 (sample SAMEA4397174) | marine metagenome | biome: Polar Biome; feature: [DCM] deep chlorophyll maximum layer (ENVO:01000326); material: water (ENVO:00002006), including particulate matter (ENVO:01000060) such as... | depth 40 m | reverse complement strand
CCGGCGGCATCGCTGCGCTCCACACCGGCTGGCGGATCTAGATCAGCTTGACGCGCCGGTAGATCCAGAGCTGCACCCCGCCCAGGACGACGAGTCCCGCCGTCACGGCGGCAAAGGCCCATGGGCTGCTGGCTCCGGGAATGCCGCCGACATTGATGCCCAGCAGCCCGGTGATCAGCCCCAGCGGCAGGAAGATGGACGCCACCACGGACAGCAGCAGCGTGTAGCGATTCATTTCCTCGGCGCGCTTTTCCAGCATCTGGTCGTGGACAATGGCCGCCCGCTCGCGCACCGATTCCAGTTCCTCGGCGACCCGCGTTGTCTTGTCACCGGCTTCGCGAATACGGCTGCGGTCGCGCTCACCCAGCCAGCTCAGATCCTCGATCGCCAGCGTATTGAGCGCATCGCGCTGCGGCGCGATATGGCGGCGCAACAGGATCGCCTGTCGGCGGATCGTGGCCAGGTCGCCGCGGTGCGGAGCGGTACCGCCCGGCGCGTCGAGCAGGTCTTCCATGTCATCGATCTGCTCATGCAGATCGGCCACGGTTGGTTCCATCCGGTCGGCCAGCCGCAGCGCCAGCTTGGCGACCAGATCGCCCGGCGACACCGGTGCGACGCCGCGCTCGATGGAGCTGAAAAGGTCATTCACCGCATAGAGCGGTCGCCGCCAGACCCCGACTACACGGCGCGCCTCGACCCAGAGACGCAGCGAAATCATGTCTTCGGGCTCGGCACCCTCATGCAGGTTGACGCCGCGCAGATTGATGATCGCCCCGTCGCCATGCGCCGTGCAGCGCGGACGCGTATCCTCGGCGGTCAGGGCCTCATGGATGAAGCTGTCGATCCCGCTGTCGGTTTCCAGCCAGTCCAGCGCATCGGCATCACTCCCGAGCAGATGAATCCAGACAAAGCCAAATGAATTGGACCCGGGGGGCACCGCCTCGATGGTGTCGAGCGAGGCCGCCTGTGCGCCGCCATGGCCATCCATCGCAAAGACACGGACGGCGGGCATGTCAGGTTGATCGTTCATGCTTGGCATCCTTCGCTGCGCCGCGTAACGCTGGCGTTAACGCGGCAAGAGGGCAAGCGGACACATGAGCGAAGGGCGGACATGGCAGCGGCGCATCTGGGCGCGCCTCTACACGACCGGGCGTAAATTCACCTGGGGACACTGGGCGGTGGTCCTCGCGATCCTGGCGTCACTGGTCCTGCTGGCCCTCGAAACCGAGCCCGGCCTGCCGGAGAATGCAGCCCGCTGGATCACACGCGCTGACGGTCTGATACCGATCCTGTTTGCCTGTGAGTTCGCACTGCGCGTCTGGGCCGCGGGTGCCAGCCGACAATATGCCGGCGTAGCGGGGCGCATGCGCTATCTGAGACGCTGGGTCGTGGTCTTCGACCTTCTTGCCTTCCTGCCCGAACTTATCGTCATCATCCTGTTCCCGGAACTCTGGGCAACGGCGCGCTGGGTTCGCCTGTTTCGCCTGTTCCGCCTGCTCAAGCTGTTTTCCATGTTCCCCGCCTTCCGCGAGATCGGCCTGGCCGTTCGCGATGCCGGACGCCGCCTCGTGGCCACCGTGGCGATGGCGGGCATTTTGCTGTTTTGCGCCGCAGCGCTGCTCTATGTCATCGAAGCCGATGTCCAGCCCGAGGCGTTCGGGTCCATCCCGCGCGCGCTCTGGTGGGCTGTGGCGACCCTGACCACGGTCGGATATGGCGACGTCTACCCCATGACGGCTGCGGGCAAGACCGTTGCCGGCTTCGTCGCCATTCTGGGCGTCGGCCTTGTCGCCCTGCCTGCCGGTATTCTGGCATCCGCCTTTGCCGAGCGACTTGGAAAGCGCAAACGATGACATGCGCCCGCATGTCACGCTCGCTTTGAAGCCAGAGCAACGCTAAACCCTCCGGCGACATGTTTGGAACAATTGCCTCCTTCTTTCGCCTGACGCGCGCCGGCCTGACGCTGGCGCGCCACGACGCGATTTTTCCGGCCGAATACCAGGCCAAGTTTCCGGCCCCGGCGCGCGGCCTGGGTGCCGTCCTGCGCCTGTTTGCGAGGCGCGACCGCGAAGGCTCGCCGGGCGAACGCCTGGCCGTGGCCCTGGAAAGGCTCGGCCCGTCCTATGTGAAATTCGGTCAGGTACTGGCGACGCGCGCCGATGTCGTCGGACAGGATTTCGCCCGCGGCCTGTCCCGGCTTCAGGACAAGATGCCGCCCTTCGACCAGGCCCTCGCCGAAGCGGCTGTCGCGCGCGAACTGGGCAAGCCGGTCAGCGAATTGTTCAGCGAATTTCATCCGCCGCTCGCAGCTGCATCGGTGGCACAGGTCCATCGGGCGCGCACAACAGATGGGCGCGATGTCGCGGTAAAAGTCCTGCGCCCCGGTGTCGAAGCACGCCTTGCCAAGGACATTCGCGCCATGCAGCTCGGCGCAGCGATCGCCGAAGCCTTCGCGCCGGCATCACGGCGCTTTGAGCCGCGAAAATTCGTCGACACCGTTGCCCGTGCGACCGAGCTGGAAACCGATTTGCGCCTCGAAGCCGCCTCCGCCAGTGAGCTGGCCGAGGCCTCGGCGGGAGCAGAAAACTTCTTCGTCCCCGATGTCGACTGGCCCCGCTCGGCCAAGCGGGTTCTGACCACTGCCTGGGTCGACGGTATTCCACTCACCGATCTGGACGCGATTGATGCCGCCGGAATTGACCGAAAGAAGCTGGCCATCACCCTGACCCAGTCCTTCCTGATCTGCGCCATGGACCGCGGCGTCTTCCATGCCGACATGCATGCGGGAAACATGTTCGCCGACAAGACAGGCGGGCTGTGGGTTGTGGATTTTGGTATCATGGGGCGGATCGGCCTCTCCGAGCGGCGCTTCCTTGCCCAGATCCTGCATGGCTTCCTGACCCGTGATTATGTCGCGGCCGCCGAGGCCCACTTCAATGCGGGCTATGTGCCTGCGCGTCATTCCGTCGCCGATTTCGCCGCCGCCCTGCGCGCGGTCGGAGAGCCGATTTTCGGCAAGAGCGCCGACCAGGTGCCGATGAGCCGGGTCCTGCTGCAGCTTTTCGAGATTACCGACCTGTTCGACATGCGCCTGCGCCCTGAACTCGTGCTGCTGCAGAAGACCATGGTCCAGTCCGAAGGCGTATCGCGCGCGCTCAACCCGCACCACGACATGTGGGCCGCCTCTGCGCCGGTCGTCGAAAACTGGATGCGCCGCGAATTGGGACCGGAAGGCATGGCCCGCGATGCCGTGGCCGACCTCAAGGCGCTCCACGCCTCGGTCCGCAAACTGCCGGCCGCGATTGATGACTGGTCTGCGGCTGGCGCAAAAATCAGGACCGGCGAAATCCGGCTGGATGACGACACGCTCGACCGCTTTGCGGCGCGCAGCCGCAAGGGCCAGCTGGGGCGCTATGTCGCCTTTCTGGTGGTCGCAGCTGGTGCCGGTGCCCTGGCGGCTCTCGCCGCCGTGCAGGCGCTTTAGGGCTTCAGCATCATGAAAACGCCAGAAGGCGGTACCGTGTCCGGCTCATGGGCGGCGGACCAGCGGCAGATGTCCTGCAGGAGTGGTATGAGCGCGCGGCCCTTTTCCGTCAGCCGATAGGCGTACCGCACCGGCTTGTCCTGGTAGGGAGTCTTCTCGATCAGCCCGTCAGCGTGCATCTGTTTCAGACGCGCCGCGAGGATGTTGGTCGGCACACCTTCACCCGCGCGCTCGAACTCGCCATAGCGCGACTTTCCATTGATCAGGTCGCGCACGATGAGCAGCGTCCATCGGTCACCAAAACGATCCAGCCCGGTGGCGATGGGGCAGGTCGATCTCTGAGCGCGTGTGTCATTTCCCGCCATGATGCCCCGCCTCCCATTCGGTTCCGACAGCGCGCCAGAATGACCACTCACTTGTAAAACACAAGTGAGCGGCGCGCCCGGGTGGAAACAGAAATGCTAAAGCGCCAGCAGGAGCTGTACCCACATCACCGCCAGGATCACGGCACCAATCCGGTGGGTGAGGAATCGCAGGCCCATATTGTTGATGGTGACATGCACCAGCGTGTGAAGGACACGCGAGGCCACAAAGGCCCAGGCGAGGGTCAGGGGAAGGCCCGTAACCGGCAGGTCAGCGGCATAGCTGATGGCGACAAACACGTAGAACAGCACCGGCAATTCGCACAAATTGATAAGGTTGCGCGCGGCATTGCCGACCCAGGCCGGCGGCGGCGCGCCGGTTTTGGTCAACGAATATTCCTTGGACAATTCACCCTTGGCATTGGCGGCAATGCCCAGAATCGTCATCAGGAAATAGACGCCCAGCGTCAACAGAACCAGTGCGGCAGCGGCATGAATCATGGATGGCATTGTGTGATCTCCCCGGTGTGTGCGACGCGACGTTAGCGCGCTTCGTCCCGTTCGTCCTGTTTTCCGCAAACCCGTTTCGGTTTAGGACGTGGGGCAGGACAGAAGTGAAAGGTCCGCCCATGGCACGCAAACGCATCCTTCTGATCGTCGGCGGCGGCATCGCCGCCTACAAGAGCCTCGAACTGATCCGCGAGCTTGATCGCCGGGGCATTGGCACCCGCTGCATCATGACCAGCGCAGGCGCGCAATTCGTCACCCCGATGAGCCTGGGTGCGCTGAGCCGCGACACGGTCTACAGCGATCTGTTTTCGCTGACCGATGAAGCGGACATGGGCCATATCGAGCTCTCACGCTCGGCCGACCTGGTCGTCGTCGCCCCCGCAACTGCAGACCTGATGGGCAAGCTGGCCGGCGGGCTCGCCAATGACCTGGCGTCAACGACATTGCTGGCGACCGACAAACCCGTCTTGATGGCCCCGGCGATGAATGTGCGCATGTGGGAACACAAGGCGGTGCAGCGCAATCTGGCCACGCTGAAATCAGATGGCGTCGACTTCATCGGCCCCAATGAGGGCGACATGGCGTGCGGCGAGCATGGTTTTGGTCGCATGGCCGAGCCCGTTGAAATCGCCAACGCCGTCGAAGGCCGGCTGAGCCGGGCATCCGCATGACGGCGCTGACCGGCCGGCGCGCCATCGTCACGGCGGGCCCGACGATCGAGCCAATTGACCCGGTGCGCTTCCTGTCCAACCGGTCCAGCGGCAAGCAGGGCTATGCCATTGCCGCAGCCCTCGCCGAACAGGGGGCAGAGGTCTCACTCGTATCCGGCCCGACCTGCCTGCCCTGTCCCACCGGCGTGACCCGCATTGATGTCGAAAGCGCACGCGACATGCTGGCCGCTGTCGAAGCCCTGCTCCCCGCCGAAATTTTTGTCGCGGTGGCCGCCGTGGCCGACTGGCGGCCGGAAACACAGTCTGCGCTGAAGGCGGAAAAGTCGGCGACCGGCACCACACTCACCCTGGTGGAGAATCCCGATATCCTGAGAACGCTTTCCCAACACCAGTCCCTGCGCCCCGAACTGGTAGTCGGTTTTGCTGCAGAAACCCACGACGTGCTCGAGCGCGCCCGCGCCAAGCGTCTGCGCAAGGGATGTGACTGGATCGTTGCCAATGATGTGTCGGGCGACGCCATGGGCGGTGATCAGAACGCCGTTACGCTGATCCGTGCGAGTGATGAAACCCGCTGGCCGCGCGCCGGAAAGCAGGCGGTCGCCCGCAAGCTGGTCGACGAAATGGGTCGGCATCTCGCGAAAGTGTGAGTGCTGTCAGACATTATTCGTGGTAGTTTTCTGCCCAGTGAAACAACTGACGGGGAAGCACGAATGTACAAGCTCGCCATTTCATCCCTCCTTCTCGGGTCCAGCCTGATCGCTGCACCCGCTGTTTTCGCACAGGATGCGCCGACCGAATCCAGCTGCCATCTGGTGACGCGGGACGGGGAGAATCCGACACCCTTGATCGGCGTCAGCGTTCTGGAACGCGCCGCCCAGCCCGGCCTGTTTTCGTTGCGTGTCCCCGATGACATGGAGGTCGACGCGCTGTTGTGTTTTCGCAGTTCCGCCATTCCCGGTCCCGATGACTGGGAAGTGCTCGGGGCCGGATATCCGCTCTACCTGACTGAAACGCGGGCCAGCGGAAATGTCACGACATTGCTGGAAATTACCGATGACCAGTTCCGCATCCGGGTGATTGATGGTGCCCTGACCTCCTCGGAACGGGCCGCCGCCGCGGCACGGCTGGAATCCTACTATGCAGCGGTCAATTCCGGCATGTAGCCAGCCGCCCACCCAGGCTCTGGACCGGCCGTCGCCCGGGCGCTAAGCCTGCGGGGAAGGCCGGTTCTGTGTTCGGCCATGGATGAAGGAGATCACCCATGACCGTTGTCGTTCGCGTCAAACCGCTTGAGCATTTTTCCGGCCTCGACCTGCCGCGCTACCAGACCCACGCCTCGGCGGGGATGGATTTGCCCGCTGCTGTCCCGCAGGACGAACCTGTCATCATTCCGCCCGGTGAATGGCGATTGATCCCGACCGGTCTGGCGATTGCCCTGCCCGATGGCTATGAGGCGCAGATCCGCCCCCGCTCTGGCCTGGCGGCGAAGTTCGGTATTTCCTGCGTCAACACGCCCGGCACGGTCGATGCCGACTATCGCGGCGAGATGCGCGTCAATCTGATCAATCACGGCAAGATGCCCTTCACCGTCAATCGCGGCGAACGCATCGCGCAGATGATCGTCGCCCCCGTGACCCAGATTGAATGGGCACCGGTGGCCGAACTCGATGAGACCTCCCGCGGCACGGGTGGATTTGGTTCAACCGGGGTCTAGTCCTCGCGACGCTGTGATCGCTCGCCGCTCTGGCATGGCGCGCAAAGATGCCTATCTGGGAACAAACGCACAAAAGGCACCCCACCATGACCCACACTCCCGGACGCGGCCGTATCTTCGGCTCTTTCACCGAAACGATTGGCGACACCCCGCTGGTCGAAATCGGCAAGCTGGCCAAGAAGCATGGCGCAAAAGCCCGCGTGCTCGCCAAGCTGGAGTTCTTCAATCCGCTGGCCAGTGTGAAGGACCGGATTGGCGCAGCCATGATCGATGCGCTGGAAGCGGACGGCAAAATCGGCCCGGATACCGTGCTGGTCGAGCCGACGTCCGGAAACACGGGTATTGCGCTGGCCTTTGTCGCGGCCGCGCGCGGCTATCGCCTGATCCTCGTCATGCCCGAATCCATGTCCATAGAGCGGCGCAAGATGCTCGCCTTCCTCGGCGCAGAGCTGGAACTGACCCCGGCCGCCAAGGGTATGGGCGGCGCAATTGCGCGCGCCAGGGACATTCTGGCGAGCAACTCCAATGCCATTCAGCCGGGTCAGTTCGTCAATCCCGCCAATCCGGCGATCCACCGCAAGACGACCGGCCCTGAAATCTGGAATGATACTGGCGGCAAGGTCGATGCGCTCGTGTCCGGCGTGGGCACGGGTGGAACGATTACGGGTACGGGCGGCTACCTCAAGGAAAAGAACCCGGATATCCATGTCATCGCCGTGGAGCCCGAAGACAGCCCGGTCCTGTCGGGTGGTCAGCCGGGTCCGCACAAGATTCAGGGGATCGGCGCAGGCTTTGTGCCGGAAATCCTTGATACAGACCTGATTGATGAAATCGTGGAGGTCTCCAACGCCGACTCCATCGCGCTCGCCCGCGAGGCCGCACAGGTCGAGGGCCTGCCGGTCGGCATTTCATCGGGCGCAGCGCTCAAAGCCGCCTTCACGGTGGCGGCGCGCGACGACATGGCGGGCAAGACCGTCGTGGTCATCATCCCCTCCTTCGCCGAGCGCTATATCTCGTCAGTCCTCTTTGAGGGCGTGGGCGAGTAGCGCCGCCTAGATCGGCGCGTCGTGGCAATAGGACCCCACATCATCGATGCGCGGATCCATGACCAGATCGCGCGGCGTCAGCATGCGTGACAGGCGCAGCCCGTCGAGCGTGCGCGCCCGTGACAGCGCTACATAGGCCTGCCCGTGGGCAAACATGCCACGTGAGAAATCGATATAGACCTTGTCCAGCGTCAGGCCCTGCGACTTGTGGACAGTCATCGCCCACGCCAGCCTGAGCGGAAGCTGCTTATACGCTCCGACAACATCGCGCTCGATGGACTTCTTCGACGCATCATAGGCGTAGCGATAGCGCTCCCAGGCCGCAGGCTCGACGCGGTGAACATCCTCGCCAACACGCACGAATGCCGCGCCGTCTTCCAGGCTGTCGACCTCGCCCATCGTGCCATTGACCCAGCGCCCCGACGTATCGTTGCGGATCATCATCACCCGTGCGCCGGGCTTCAGAAGCAACGGGTCTTCGGTCGGAAACAGGCGCGGATCAAACTGGCCTTCGCTCTTGCCGTTATAGGGCCGCGCATTGCCCGGAAGGGCGGCCAGGCGCGCGGCATTGATCTGGTGGGCGGCCTGATTGGTGGGCGTAAGAACGACATGGGTCGAGCTGGCATCCAGCCCCGTCGCCTGCGTCACGCGGGCATTGAGCAAGGCCGCTTCACTCTGCGACAGCTCGCCATTGCGCACCCCGCCAAGGATATTGATGAAATCGGGATCGGACTGGCGAAACACATGGTCGAGTTCGACGCGCAGGAAACCGGCTTCGCGAAAGACCGGCGCGTTGAAAAAAAACGGACCGCCAAAGCGCTCTTCGAGATATTGCGCGATCTCGCCTTCCACGATCGGCGGCAATTGCGCCAGATCGCCCACCAGGATCATGCGCACGCCGCCGAACGGCTCCATACTGTCGCGGTGCAGGCGCAGCGAATGATCGATCGCCGCCATCATGTCGGCGCGCACCATGGAAATCTCGTCAATGACGAGGGTTTTCAGCTCTTTCAGGATACGCGCATTGCGCAGGCGGCGAATGTCACCCGGCTCGATCAACCGAGGAGGCAGGCGAAAGAAGGAATGGATGGTCTGACCACCCGCATTCATCGCCGCCACACCAGTTGGTGCAATGACGGCAGCGTCCTTGCCGGCACCTTCGAGGAATCGCTTCAGCAGCGTGGTTTTCCCTGTCCCGGCGCGGCCGGTCAGGAAAATATGCGCGCCGCCCCGTGTGAGCAGGTTGAGCGCGGCGGCTGTGGAGTCTTGGGGCGAGGCAGGCAGGGTGCTGGACATGGCGCGCACCCTGACCTGATTGGCCGCAAACAGCCAGACGTCTTAGCTGGTCGGTTCGTCAATCTCCGGCGCGACACAGCCATCACCTTCAAAGCGGAAGCTGGACACGATCCCGGCGCGGTCGATGACGAAGCGGGTTTCACACCGCGTCGTCCAGTAGCGCGGCGGCTCATAGACATAATCGGTATAGCTTTCGACCTCGGTGTGAACCTCGCCGTGTTCATCACGCCAACTGATGGTACGCGAGCGTGTCACCGGGCGGTTATATCCGCCTGACTGGTGGTCTTCCTCGCGATAATAGGTCCACACTTCCCCACCGTCCGAAAGACGGTCCCGGGCGACGGGTGACCCCATTTCCAGCAGCAGGGTATCGCTGTGCGCGCCGACAAAGAGCGCGGTTTGCTGGCGATAACCTTCGGTCGTTGCGCAGGCCGACAGCATCAGGACGGCCCCCGCCAGGATTGTAAGTGTGCGCATGTCCTTGCCTCCCCGTCCGGATCATTGGCCGCCGAGAATGCCGGTCCGGCCCTGAACACAGGATGAAGCCCGTGGCCCGGCCCGCGCAAGGGTGATAGTGAAAAAACCATGGCCATGACCGACGACGATATTGCCCGCTATGCCCGCCATCTGGTGCTCAAGGAGATTGGCGGCCCCGGCCAGCAACGCCTGCGCGCCGCACGAATATTTATCGTCGGTGCCGGCGGTCTGGGCAGTCCGTCTGCCCTCTACCTGGCCGCGGCCGGCGTGGGTCAGCTCACGATTGCCGACCCGGACAGTGTCAGCCTCGACAATCTTCAGCGCCAGATCCTGTTTGCCACCGGTGATGTCGGCGCATCAAAAGTCGAAACCGCACAGAAACGGCTTTCCGCGCTCAATCCGGGCTGTTCGGTAGCGACGCTCGAACACGCCGTCACGCCTGAAAATGCTGCTGCGCTGTTCGCGGGTCATGATCTCGTGCTGGACGGGACTGACAGTTTCGAGACGCGCTTTGCGGTCAATGATGGCTGCTACGCCGCGGGCGTGCCGCTGCTGTCGGGTGCCGTCGGGCGCTGGGACGGGCAGGTGGCGATATTCAATGCCGGCAAGACCAGGGACAGGCCAGCATCCGATCGCGCGCCCTGCTATCGCTGCCTTGTGCCGGACCTGCCCCCCGACGCGGAAACCTGCGCGCGGGTCGGCGTGGTCGGGGCCCTGACAGGCGTCATCGGATCCATCATGGCGCTTGAAGCGATCAAGTGGATCACCGGCGCGGGCCAGCCGCTGGACGGGCGCGTCCTGTTCTACGATGGCCTGGCCGCCTCGACCCGCACGGTTACGCTGAAGCCCGATCCGGCCTGCCCGGTGTGTGGTTAGTCGTCGGTCTCGTCTTCGGTGTCCGGCTTTGCATTCGCCAGCCCTTCATATTCTGCCGGAAAGACCTCCGCGCTTCCGCGTTGATCGCCAATCGTCCGGTCCAGAAACTCGGCAGACCGGACCATGACGGAGCGCAACACGGCATCGCCCGAAAAATTGTGTCCGCCGCCGCGATATTCTTCGTAGTGGTGAACCACGCCGGCCTGTTCCAGCGCCGCCGCCATCTCCCGCCCGTGTGACACCGGCACGATGTGATCATTGTCGCCATGGAAGAGCAGAACGGGGACCTGAAAGCGGTCGGCCAGGTTGACGGGCGATGTGGCATCGAGGCGTGCACGCTCCGAGCGCGGATCACCGATGGTCTCGCGCCAATACTCCAGCGCCTCCTCTTCGTCCTCCTCCCGCCAGTAATCAACGAAGCCCGCCAGATCCGTCACGGGGGCGCCGGCAACAACGCACTGGTATAATTCCGGCGTGGTTGCCCCGCCCATCAGGGCGGCATAGCCGCCATAGCTGAAGCCATAGATACAGATCCGGTCACGCGCCACGCGCCCCGTTGCGATCAGATGCTGGACGCCGTCGGTAATGTCATTTTGCATCGCCGCGCCCCATTGGCGGCGACCTGCATCCGCAAAAGCATCGCCATAGCCGGATGAGCCCCTGAAATTGGGTTGCAGAACGGCATAGCCCAGCGACGCAAAATACTGGGCGAACAGGTCAAAATCATAATAGTCCCGAGCTTCCGGTCCGCCATGGGGCATCACCACCAAGGGGGTTTGGGAGGTCGTCCGCCCACCCGGAAGCGTCAGATAGGCTGTAATCTCCATCCCGTCGCGCGCGGCGTAGCGGATGATCTCGACCGGGGAGAGTTCATCAGGTGCCAGGAGCGGGCGCGTTGAGTAGAGCGGCTCGATCGAGGCTGCCGCCTCATCGTACAGATAATAGACACCCGGTTCCTGTGGGCCCGAAACCTCAATGATCATGCGGCCCTGCGCATAATCACGCGGCATGACCGAGACTTCGCCTCCGAAAAAGGCGTCGATACCGCGATAGTGCCGCCCAAGGCTGTCATCCTCGAATTCGATGTGCAGCCGGTCCTCGATATAGGCGTAGCCCAGATAACGACCGGTTCTGGGATGAATCAGCGTTCCACTGATATCGACCCGGTCATGGAGGCCCACCGTTCCAGCATACTCACCGCTTTCAGTATCGTAGAGATAGACGCCTGAACGCCCGCCCTCTCCGGGGCGGGCCACGACATAGATCAGATTGGGATCGTCCGAAGCGCCGGCCCATTCAAATTCCGGAGTGGCTGCGGACAATTCATTGGTCCGGAAAGTCGCGGAACGACGCCAGCGGCTGGAATTACCATTGCGCGTATAGACCGATACCCGTCGCCCGCGTGATGTCACATCCTCGCGCATCACGGCCCGGCCATCGGGCCCGGTAAACCAGTGCGCGGTCCGGGGGTTGCCGCGTTCGACGATATCGGCCTCGCCGGTCAGGATGTTCACACGCCACAGATGCAGGGAGTCGCCCCGATAGGCGGGCATGAGGACATAGTCATGCTGGCCGGGCAGCATGTCGGCCACTTCATCCATGCGAATATTGTAGAGATTGCGCTCAACGCGCCGGCCTTCGCCTTCGAACAGGACCACCGGATCATCCAGCGTCACGGCAGAGAACGACAGGACGCGCGTATACTCGATACCCAGCTCCATGTTGTAGACCCGCACGATACCGGGCACGCCCAGCGTCACCAGAAGGCGGTCGTCATTGGCCCAGTTGACGTCTAGAATAGCAAATTCACCGAAGACCGCCCGGCGCATGCCCTGACCTTCAGGCGCATCAAGATCCCTGACCTGCAGCCAGTCGCCCAGATTGTCCTGATCGCCGCGCACATAATAGGCGATATACCGGCCGTTGGGAGAAATGCGCGGAGGTGAAACGACGACCTCAGCAAGAAAGTTTTCAATGTGGGGTCGCTCCCAGACGATGCGCCCCTGACTCCAACTCGCGGCAGACAAGGCCAGCCAGACTCCCAGCAGGCTACCCAGTGCTTTCAACATGACGATCCCCCAAACCCCGCCATTCAATCTAGCGGGCATCTGAGGTCGCGTGCAATGCTGGGATGAATTCAGGGGCGGCGCGTCAGGTCCAGCCCAACGCCGATCGCCAGACCGGGGACCAGCCCGAAAACGAGACCCAGTCCGGGGTTTTGCGTCACCAGGGCAATGACCAGCCACAGCGAGATCCCGGCGGCGGAGCCGATCAACAGCCCCGCCCACCGCCTCCAGATGGAGGGGCGGGTCGGTTCTTGTGAAGGGGGGGTGTGAGGGTCAACCATGACGGCAGGCTGACCCACCTCACCTGTCGGCAGCATGGTGCCACGATGACATTGCAGTCAGACGCATCACGCAAACGCGACGCGCGCAGCCTTCGAACCGGTCAGCCTTCTTCGACGGCCGCGGCCGGTGCACGACAGCTCATGCCTTCAGGCCAGTTTTCATCGATCCCGGCAGCATCATTATAGAGAATGGTGACCATGCGCGGCGTGCAGACGAACCCCCAGCTCCAGTCATCATGAAAATCGGCCAGCGGTTCGGCGGCCAGAACGTCCTCAACGCTCATGCCGGACTCGACCATGGGGCGGATAATGCCCTGGACGCTGCGCACCATGTCGATGGAGGTTTGCAGGTCGTCGCGTGTCGCCAGCGGGCCGTGGCCGGGAATGATTTGCGTCTCCGCATCCGTCATCTCCAGCGCGTATTCCATCGCCGCGATGAAGCCTTCGACCGAGCCACCGGACTCCAGGTCAACGAAGGGAAACAGGCCGTTGAACAGCACATCGCCGGCGTGAAGGACATTGGCCTCGCGGAACAGGACGATGGCATCACCGTCAGTGTGGGCGCGTGCGACGTGATGGGCTTCGACGGTCTGGCCATTCATGTGGAAGGTGAGGTCGTGGCCGAAGGTCAGCAGCGGCAACATCCCGTCACCCTGTGTCCACGCATCGTCAGACGCTTCGATCCGGGCGCGGATATTGTGATGTGCCGCAACCGTGGTGCCTTGAGCCTGAAAATGACCGTTTGTGGCCGTGTGGTCACCGTGCCAGTGCGTATTGAGGATGAAACGCGGCGCACCCGGCTCGCCAAGCTCGGCAATCGCGGCCTCGATCAGCGGGCCGGTTCCGGGCAGCAGGTCGTCGACCAGCAAAGTGCCGTCGTCTCCGGTCAGAAAGCCCACATTGCCGCCGGCGCCGGTCGACATCATCACCACGCCGCCGCGCAGCTCGGTATTGGTGAAGGCAATATCCTGCGCCGACGCCAGGGCGCTGGTCGACAACAGGAGTGTCAGACAGGCAAGCGTGCGTTTCATGATCATGGTTTCCCCAAAAGATTTTGTGCGAAAGGAAATAGCGTGGCGATGCCCGTCGTCAATCAGGGTCCGGGCCGCCAGGGTCTGTATCCGGCGTATCCTCGCTGTGCACGGTCCCCTTGCGCGCACGAAAGACAATCCAGGCCAATGCGCCAAGCGCAACGCCGCCCCCGACGCCGAGGGCAAGGTTGTTCAGGGCGACGCCGAGCGCGGTCCCGACGGCGATTCCAATGGCCATGAAAACGCCTGGGTTCGGTTGTCCTCGTTTCTGCATCCGGTCATCTCCTCGCGTCGAGTACCGGCCACGAGTGTCGGACCTGTCCGGGCTGATGTCCATGCACGAAGTCTTTACCTCGTGTTCACCGTGATGACGCTCTAGTCGCGCTTATGCGCCATTTCCGCCATTTTCTCGCCCTGTTGGTTATCATCGCCGCCACCATCACCACCGGTGCGGCGCTGGCGCAGGACACACCCTCCGGCCTGCCGGTGCCGCGTTTCGTGTCGCTGAAAGTGGGTATCGCCAATGGCCGCGCCGGACCGCAGCAGGCCCATCCGATTGTCTGGCGCTATACGCGCACCGGCCTGCCCATGGAAATCGTCGCGGAGACGTCCGAATGGCGCCGCGTTCGCGACCCGGATGGCGAAGTGACCTGGATGCACAACAGCCTGCTGTCGGGGCGTCGCTCGGTTTACACGCGCGACGAAACGGCGCTGCTGGCGCGCCCGCGTGAGGACGCCCCCGAGGAAGCCGTTGCCGATGGGGGCGCTGTATTGTGGCTCGAACGATGCCGCGATGGATGGTGCCGGCTGGAGGCCCAGGGCCTGCGCGGCTGGGCCCGTGTCGAGACACTGTGGGGTATTTATCCCGAGGAAGGTGGCAGCGATCTGTCCTCCCCGGCAGACCCCGTCTTGAGCGCCAACGTGGCGCATGATACCGCTCCGGACTAGATTTCAGCAGAACGCTTTGCGTAGAACGCTGAAATGGGGTCTATTCCCCGCTTCAGGCCCGCTCCGGGCGTCACACCGGATATTCCATGACTGAACGCCTCAATGCCCTGTCATATGACGATCTGATCCGCTCTTCGCGCGGCGAACTCTTCGGGCCGGAGAATGGCAAATTGCCGGCTCCGCCCATGCTGATGATGGACCGCATCACCTCCATCACCGAAGACGGCGGGGAATATGGCAAGGGCCAGATTCTGGCGGAGCTCGATATCGATCCGGGCAAGTGGTTCTTTGAATGTCATTTCATCGGCGATCCGGTGATGCCTGGCTGTCTGGGCCTCGACGCGATGTGGCAGATGGTCGGCTTTTACCTGGTCTGGAGCGGATCACCCGGACGCGGTCGGGCCTTGGGTGTCGGCGAAGTGAAATTCACTGGACAGGTGACGCCGGACGTCAAGCTCGTCCGCTATGAGATTGACATGAAGCGTGTCATCCGCCGCAGCCTTGTACTGGGCATTGCGGACGCGAAAATGTACGCCGATGATCAACTGATTTATACGGCCAAGGACTTGCGCGTAGGCCTGTTCAAACCGGAATCCATGTAACCGGGCCACCCGTCCTTTTTGAAAAAGCAGGAGTGCAGTCATGCGTCGTGTCGTCATTACGGGGCTGGGGGTCATTTCCCCGATCGGGAATAATGCGGAGGAAGTCACCGCCTCGCTGAAAAGCGGCAAGAGCGGTATCGGCTTCATGCAGAGCTTTGCCGACCACAATTTCAAATGTCAGGTCGGCGGCAAGCCGGACATCGACCCCGCCGCCCATGTCGACAAGCGCGTCTATCGCTTCATGAGCGAAGGCGCGGGCTGGAACTACATGGCGATGGAACAGGCCATCGCCGATTCCGGCATTGGCGAGTCCGACATTTCCAACCCGCGCACCGGCATCATCATGGGCTCGGGCGGGCCATCGGCCGGAACCATTGTCTCGGCCGCCGACATTACCCGCGAGAAGGGCCCGCGACGCATTGGCCCGTTTGCCGTGCCCAAGGCGATGAGCTCCACCGCGTCGGCGACGCTGGCCACGCCCTTCAAGATTCTCGGCGTGAACTACTCGATCACGTCGGCCTGCACGACCTCGCTGCACTGCATCGGGGCGGCCGCCGAACAGATCCAGTGGAACAAGCAGGACGTCATGTTCGCCGGCGGCTGCGAGGAAATTCACTGGGCCCTGTCCAACCTCTTTGATGCCATGGGCGCGATGTCGACCAAGTATAACGACACGCCCGAGCAGGCCTCGCGCGCCTTCGACAAGGACCGCGACGGTTTTGTCGGCGGCGCAGGCGCCGGCGTCGTGGTGCTGGAAGAATATGAGCGCGCGAAAAAGCGCGGTGCCAAGATCCTGGCCGAAATCACCGGCTATGGCGCGACGTCAGACGGCTATGACATGGTCGCCCCGTCCGGTGAGGGCGCGGTCCGTTCGATGAAGCTGGCGATGGAAACCGCGGGCAACAAGATCGACTATCTCAACCCGCATGCCACCGCGACACCGGTGGGCGACATAACCGAAATGAAGGCCGTCAAGGAGGTCTTCGGCGATGCAGCGCCGATGATTTCCGGCACCAAATCGATGACCGGCCACTCGCTGGGCGCGGCGGGCGTCCACGAAGCCATCTACACCCTGCTGATGATGAAGCATGGCTTTGTCGCGCCCTCGATCAATGTCTTCGAGATGGATCCCGATATCGCGGCCCTGAACCTGCCCATCATCACCGAAACCCGCGACGCCGACCTGAAGACCACCATGTCGAATTCCTTCGGCTTTGGTGGCACCAACGGCACGGTGGTCTTCTCCAAAGTCTGACGCGCGCGCCTCTCTTCAAAAAGGATATCCCCATGACTGATACGGTTTTCCCCAAAGGCGATCTGATGAAGGGCAAGCGCGGGCTTGTCATGGGCGTCGCCAATAAAAATTCCATCGCCTGGGGCATCGCCCAGCAACTTGCAGCGCAGGGCGCAGAGCTGTGCTTCTCCTATCAGGGTGAAGCGCTGGAGAAACGCGTGCGCCCGCTGGTGGAATCCCTGGGCGGCGAGCCCTTCATGGTCCCGGCCGATGTCACCGACGACGCCTCCATGGATGCCTGTTTCAAGGCCATTGAAGACAAGTGGGGCGGGATGGATTTTCTGGTCCACGCCATCGCCTTTGCCGGCAAGGACGAACTGGTCGGCTCCTTTACCGAGAACACCACGCGCGAAGGCTGGCGCCGCGCGCTGGAAATTTCCGCCTTCTCCTTCGTGGATGCCGGCAAGCGCGCCTCGCACCTGATGAAGGATGGCGGATCGATGGTCACGCTGACCTATCTGGGATCCGAGCGCGTCGTGCCCAGCTATAATGTCATGGGCGTCGCCAAGGCCGCGCTGGAAGCATCCACCCGCTATATGGCCCGCGATCTCGGCCCAGAAGGCATCCGCGTCAATGCGCTGTCAGCGGGACCAATGCGCACGCTTGCCATGGCCGGGATTTCCGGCGGCAAGGCGCTGATGCGCACCGGACGCGAATGGTCGATGATGAAGGAAGACACCCGCATGGAAGGCGTGGCCGGCGCCGCGCTCTACCTGCTCTCCGACCTCGGTCACTCCTGCACCGGTGAAACCCTCCATGTCGATGCCGGCTTCCATGCCGTCGCCGTGCCCTCAACGGATGACGACGACTAAACTGCATCGCCTCACAACACCTGACATCAAAGCCCCGCCGGATCGCTCCGGCGGGGTTTTTCTATTCCGCAGGCGCTGAGACAGGCTTTGGCGCTTTGCCACCCACCTTCAACCCGAACAGCGGTTTCAGCACCGGCACGCGGCGGATGATCTCAAAGCCCAGCGCGCAGCCTGCCACAGTGACCACCGTGATCACGGCAAACTCGGTCCACACGCCCCACCCCTGCTGCGCCATCCAGTAGCCCGCCGTCACCGTGATCGTCTGGTGCAATATGTAGAAGGGGAAGATGGCCTGGGTGAGATAGCGCCGCGCCGGTCCGTCGCGGTTGAGAAAACGCTGTGCCAGTCCAAGCAGGCTCAGAATGATCGTCCAGGCAAAGACGATGCGGGTGATCCGCGCCGTCCAGATAATGGCGTCATGCTCCAGCGCGGCCTCGATATTGGTGTAGGCGGTGAACAGGAAGACAAACGCCAGCACCGTGACCGTCGCCGTGACCGGTAGCGCGCGGTCGACCGCGCGCCACATCGGGGCATTCTTGGCCAGCACATAGCCATAGAGCAGGACGGTGAGGCTGCCCGCATGATTGGTCCAGTCCTCGATCAAATCGTGGGTCGTTGGAAATTGCTCGGCCAGCGTGAAACGGATCACGACAAAGGGAATGATCGGCAGGGCAATGAGCAGGACCGGCCCGAGAACCGGACGCGCGAACAGGTCGCCCACGCCGCGCATGAAGCGGCTGTCGGCACCAGCCCGCAGCAGCGGGATCAGCGGCGCGAGCAGCAGCGAATAGACGAAGAGATAGACCACATACCACAGATGGTTCCAGGTCGGTGTATGGACTGACCACGGCCCGTCCCATTGGAACGCATAGGACTGATAGAAATTCCAGACGCCCGGCGCGACCTCACCGCTGGCCACGAGCTGGACATAGGTCTGCGGTGCCACGATCACATACATGCCGAACAGGATGACCGGAAACAGGCGAACAAGGCGCTCGCGCGCAAACCGCGCACTGCCCAGCTTGTCGGACAGAAAGCGCAGCGCCACACCGGAAATGAAAAAGAGAAGCGGAAGTCGCCACGGCGAGGACAGCCACATGATCGGCTCCATCGAATCATTGGCGTGGCCGCTCTTGGCGTGCCAGCCCTCCGTATTGAAGAACATGCCGATGTGATAAAAAATCAGCAGGCCGAAGGCGATGATCCGCAGCCAGTCCAGATCATGACGTCGCGAGAACGCCGCATTGGGGCCGGGCTGCAAATCGGTTTGGGGACGGGGTGTTCTGTCGGACATGGGACAGGCCTTTCTTCAAATCCAAGCCGACATCACCACGCTCCACCCCGGCCACCCACAAACAAGTGACGGCCTGCGGCCCTGCGGGATAAAAACGACAGTCCGGGGACAAGTGGCGGCACCGCGGGACGAGCGGCCCGCACCGCGCGCTTGCATGGCAGGCGCGCACGCGCATGATCACCGCCATGACCGCGACCACCCGACCCACCGACATCCAGCGCGAACACCGCGCGCAGCGCGACGCCGTCATCCGCGCCTTTGTCGCCTATGCGGCGATCATTCTGGGCTTCTGGGTGATCAACGCATTGTCGAACATTACCGAGGCCGAACGGGCCGGAAGCATCGCCCATGTCGCCGAGATCTGGTTTCTGGAAGGCACCAGCACAGCCTTTGTTCTCCTGCTTTTCTGGCCGGTCAGCTGGCTGGAATCCCGTTTTCCCCTCGGCGAAACACGCTGGCCGGTGGCCATCCCGGTCTATGTCATCGGGTCACTCATCTTTTCCATCGTGCATGTCGGCGGCATCGCCCTGTTGCGCGACGGGTTGTGGCCCGTCCTGTTTGAGGGGGCGTACAATTTCTTCGGCGACGGTGTCGGCCTGGTCTTCGTCTATGAATACCGCAAGGACGTGATGGCCTACGCCGTCATCCTCTTCCTGCTCTACATCTTCCGAAGCCTCGAACAGCACCGCATGGACGCCGAGGCCGCACGGCGCGAGGCGCAAACCCGTCACCGGGTGACGCTGAAATGCGGCGGACGCACCGTGCTGGCCGAAGCCGACGGCTTTGTCGCCGCCAGTGCGGCGGGCAATTATGTCGAGGCGGTCTTTGCCACCGGGTCCCATTTTGCCCGCATGACGCTGCGCGAGCTGGAAACCCAGCTGCGCGCCGCAAAGGTCGACGCAGTGCGTGTCCACCGCTCCCATCTGGTCAATCGCGCGTCCATCGCAGAGATCGCCCCGACCGGCGAGGGCGATGTCGTCATCACCCTGTCCAGCGGCGCACAGGTGCCGGGTTCTCGGCGGTATCGGGAGGCAATTCAATGAAGATACGGACGCTAGCCGCTCTGGCTTGTCTTATTGCGGTGACGGTCGGGTGTTATCCAAAAGGCAGCGCCTCTGTGCCGGACGTCAAGGAATTGTTCGACAGCAATCGCGACGCCTATGTCGCAGTTTTGAACGCTGCGCTTGCCGCGCCCACCCCCCGTAACACTGACACGAACACTATCTATCGGCGAAACAGCGCGGTTTTTGAAACGGTGGTACCGCTCCCACCATTTTTGGGCGTGAGTCTTCCGCCAACAAATTCGGTATCACGCCCTGTCACAATAGACATTTTTGCATACGGCATGGCTGTGAGCGGACGAACCGTTGGTTTAGCCTATTTCGAACACGAAATTCCCGACCCCGATGCGCTCGGTTCTTCTGTTCAAATCCTTCAAAGTTGCGACGCGCTGGATACCCAAGATCAGGACAACACCATCTATTACGACTGGGTCTATTGCGAGCTGGATTCGGGATGGTACGCCTTCAGGCATTCCTTCTGACAACAAAAAACCCCGCCGGATTGCTCCAGCGGGGTCTTGTTTGTCAGGCGCTAAGGTGCGCTAGTCCATGGACTCGTCTGCATCCGCGTCAGACCCCATCGGGTCCTCTTCCGGCATGACATAACGGTCGAGCCAGTCGAAGCTTTCGGCCAGCACATGCAGCACGCTTTCCCGCCCGCGATAGCCATGGCTTTCATAGGGCAGCATGACGAGGCGAACCGTGCCGGCATTGCCTTTCACGGCTGCGAACATGCGTTCGGACTGGATCGGATAGGTCCCCGAATTATTGTCCATCTCGCCGTGGATCATCAGCATCGGCTCGTTGATCTGGTCGGCATGCATGAAGGGCGAGAGATTGTAATAGACCTCCGGCGCTTCCCAATAGGTCCGGCGTTCCGCCTGAAAGCCAAACGGGGTCAGCGTGCGGTTATACGCCCCTGACCGCGCAATCCCGGCCCGGAACAGGTCGGAATGCGCCAGCAGATTGGCGGTCATGAAGGCACCGTAGGAATGCCCCGCCACAGCGACACGCTCGCCATCACCAAAGCCGCGCCGGACGCTCTCCTCGACAATGGCTTCAGCCGACATGACGAGCTGATCGATGAAACTGTCATTGACCGTTTCGGGGTCCGACCCGACGATCGGCATGGTAGCATCTTCCATCAGGGCATAACCCTGCGTGAGGAAGAATCGCGGGCTCGTCCCGGCAATGCGTGAGAATTCATAAGGGCTGCCGCGGACCTGACTGGCCGTTGCCGCATCATTATATTCCAGCGGATAGGCCCACACCACGACCGGCACCGTGTCGCCATCCTCATAGCCGGCGGGCAGATAGACGGTCGACGACAGGGTGACACCGTCCTCACGCTCAAACGTGATCAGCTCGCGGCGAATATCATTCAGCTGAGGGTGCGGATTGGCGAAATCCGTCAGCGGGGTCCAGTCGCCCTCCCGGTGCAGGCGCACATTCGGCGGGGTCACCGGGTCTTCCCAGCTGGTCAGGAAGGCCGAGCCATCCATCTCCACGAGGCCAATGACGGATTCCAGATTCTCTCCGGAATTGCGCCAGAGTTCTTCAGTCTCGAAGGTTTCGAAACTGACCCGGTTCAGAAACGGGCGATTGCCTTCAGGCGTCGCGCCATTGCCGGTCATGTACATATAGCCGTCCGGCACCGCGACGACCGAGCGACCGAATTCATTGCGGGTTGTCTCCGGTGAGCCCGGGTTGGCATAGCTGTCCTGGTAGTTGCGCTCTTCGGCAAGACGCGGTGCGACGGACGGGTCGGCAAAATCCACCAGCCAGCGACGAATGACGCGCGTGTCGCGATCATATTCCACTGCAAACGCTGTCTCGCCCACCTCGGTGAACTGGGACCCGTAATAGCGATCTTCGGTCCGCAGGATTTCCACCGGATCGGCAGTGAAGGGCGCGTCCTGGGCCCAAACACTGTCGCGCTGATCGGTTTCGACGCGCGGATCGCCGCCATCAAGGGCTTCGGCCCATGTCAGGCGCGCCGGGTGAGACGCCTGCCAGCTGATGCTGCGCCGGCCTCGAATGACGCCGCCGATCGGCACATAGTCGGCCACCGGCTGGCGGGCGATCGTCGCGACCTCCTCGCCAGCAAGGTCGATGACGAAAGTCCGGTCCGGGAAGGACGACCACGGCACGTCATAGGAAAACGGCTGCTCCATCTCGCCGACGAGAATGTAGTCGCCATTGGGGGACGGATCGGAGGAATAGATGAATCCCGGTTCGCCGATGGTTTCGGTCGCTCCAGTCGCTGTGTCGACAAGCGCGAGCTGACTGGTCGCCAGCCAGGCAAACAGCGCCGCGTCGGGCGGACCGGTCAGCAAGTCCTGATAGGTGCGCACCTGTGCTTCAATGCCGGACGCTTCCTGCGTGACCGGACCGGTCGGAACGCGCGGGCGTTCAGGCATGGCCCCCCGGCTCGCCGGGGCAAGATGAACCAGCAAACGCTCGCCATCCGGCATCCATGAAATCGGGGAAAAGACCGCATTGATTCCCGACGGCACCAGCTCGCGGGCCGTCGCCGTTTCCAGATCGGCAATCCAGAGGCTGAGCGTATCGCCCTGCGTCAAGATGAAGGCAATTTGGTTGCCGTCCGGCGACCAGGTGGTGTTTGAAATGCCGGTGTCATCGGGCAGTTCGATTGCCCGCTCTTCCTGCGTGTCCAGATCGATCAGGCTGAGCCCGACGACCGAGCGCGGGCCATGCCGGCCATTTGTTGCCGCGTCGAGCCGCATTCCGGCGAGGCGCTCCATCGGCCGCGCCAGCTCGGAGATCGGCGGCAGGGCCTCACGGTGCAGAAGGAGCAGGACGTCCCGGTTCGGCGACAGGGAGGGCCAGGGCGACAGCGGCGCATCGACAATGTCGATCACATCCTGCGGCGGCAGGCGGTAAGCGTCCTGCGCCGATGTCGGGGCAATAATGCCCACGGTCAAGCTGGCAATTGCCAGACCACGAATGAACCAGTTGCGTGCCTGCATTGTGCGTCCCTCTCCAGATTCCATGCTGAATGAGAAGATAGGGCGAAATTGGAGGCCTGCCATTAAAAAGCGTTCAGCTTGGCCCGGCTTTTTGTCGCACGAAAAAGCCCCGGTGTTTCCACCGGGGCCTGATCGCTTGGACAAGTGCGTCAAACGTGAGGAAGCTATTCCTCTTCGTCGCCGCCCTTGTTTTCCAGGTCTTCGCCGGTTTCCTGGTCGACGACTTTCATCGACAGGCGAACCTTGCCACGATCGTCAAAGCCCAGGAGCTTCACCCAGACTTCAGAGCCTTCGGAAACTACGTCGGACGGATGATTGACCCGCTCATTCTTCAGTTGCGAGACATGCACGAGGCCGTCCTTGGGACCGAAGAAATTCACGAAGGCACCAAAGTCCATGACCTTGACGACCTTGCCCTTGTAGATCTTGCCCGCTTCCGGTTCCGCGGTCAGACCGTGGATCCAGTCGATGGCTGCCTTGATCGAAGCTGCGTCAGACGACGCCACCTTGATCACGCCATCGTCGTTGACATTGACCTTGGCACCGGTGGTTTCAACGATCTCGCGGATCACCTTGCCGCCTGTACCGATCACGTCCCGGATCTTGTCGGTCGGGATGGTGATGGTCTCTATGCGCGGTGCAAACTCACCGACTTCACCGCGAGCGGTATCCAGAGCCTTGCTCATCTCTTCGAGGATGTGCAGACGCCCACCCTTGGCCTGATCGAGCGCGGTCTGCATGATCTCGCGATTGATGCCGGCAATCTTGATGTCCATCTGCAGGGAGGTGACACCCATTTCGGTGCCGGCCACCTTGAAGTCCATGTCGCCGAGATGATCTTCGTCGCCGAGGATGTCGGACAGGACAGCAATGCCGTCTGGGTCCTTGATCAGGCCCATCGCGATACCTGAAACCGGGCGCGTGATCGGCACACCGGCATCCATCAGCGCCAGCGAGGAACCACAGACTGTGGCCATCGAGGAGGAACCGTTGGACTCGGTGATTTCCGACACCAGACGCACGGTGTAGGGGAAGTCTTCTGCCGTCGGCAGGACAGCCTGCATGGCGCGCCATGCCAGCTTGCCGTGACCGATTTCCCGGCGACCCGGAGCCAGACGGAAACTCGTCTCGCCGACCGAATAGGGCGGGAAATTGTAGTGGAGCATGAAGCGCTCCTTGTAGGTGCCGGTCAGGGCATCAATGAATTGCTCGTCTTCACCGGTGCCGAGCGTCGTGACGACGAGGGCTTGCGTTTCACCGCGGGTGAAGAGGGCCGAACCGTGCGTGCGCGGCAGAATGCCCGCTTCCGACACGATCGGGCGAACCTGGTCGAGCGCGCGACCATCAATCCGCTTGCCGGTCTTGATGATGCCACCGCGAACGATGGAGGCTTCGACGCCCTTCAGGACATCATTGAGCACATTGCCGGGAATGCCGTCCGGGTTCTCGTCCGATTGGCCGAGCGCCTCGACGGCCTTCTTCTTGGCTTCGCCAACGGCGGCATAACGCTCGCCCTTGTCGGTGTGCGTGTAGGCAGCCGCCAGGTCTTTCTCGACCAGCTTGCGCACCTTGGCTTCCTCGGCAGAATGGTCTTCCGGCTGGAAGTCCCACGGCTCCTTGGCAGCCTTTTCAGCCAGGCGGATGATCGCGTCGATGACGGGCTGGAACGCCTCGTGACCGAACATGACCGCGCCCAGCATGATGTCTTCCGACAATTCCTTGGCTTCGGATTCGACCATCATCACCGCATCGCCGGTACCGGCAACGACGAGATCAAGTTCGGACTCAGCCATTTCGTCGCAAGGCGGGTTGAGGATGTATTCGCCATCCTTGTAGCCCACGCGCGCCGCGCCAATCGGACCCATGAAGGGCAGACCGGACAGGACCAGCGATGCCGAGGCACCGACCAAACCGACAATGTCGGGATCGTTTTCAAGGTCGTGCGACAGAACCGTCAGCATGACCTGGACTTCGTTCTTGAAGCCCTTGGGGAAGAGCGGGCGGATCGGCCGGTCGATGAGGCGCGAGGTCAGCGTCTCTTTCTCGGTCGGGCGGCCTTCACGCTTGAAGAAGCCGCCGGGGATCTTGCCCGCGGCAAAGTACTTTTCCTGGTAGTTCACGGTCAGCGGGAAAAAATCCATGCCCGGCTTGACCGATTTCATGCCAACAGCCGTGGCCAGAACGGTCGTCTCACCATAGGTGACCAGCACAGAGCCGCTGGCCTGACGGGCCATGCGCCCGGTTTCCATGGTGAGCGTGCGACCGCCCCATTCAAGTGTTTCAGTGTGTTTTTCAAACATATCGTACGTCTTTACTTCCGTCGTGTGTGTCGGCGATTGCGCGGATCTAGCGGCGCAGGCCGAGCTTTTCGATCAGAGCCTGATAGCGGCCCTCGTCCTTGCCTTTGAGATAGTCGAGCAACCGGCGGCGCTGTGACACCATTTTCAGGAGTCCGCGGCGCGAATGGTTGTCTTTCTTGTGATCCTTGAAGTGCTCGGTGAGGTTCACGATGCGCTCCGTAAGGATCGCGACCTGAACTTCAGGAGAGCCTGTATCACCCGCTTTTTGGGCGTATTCTTTAACCAGCGCGTTTTTGCGCTCTTGCGTTACCGACATCGGATGTCCTTTCCATGTGCCCGCGGCTATTAGGCGGGCATGTCGTTCATCAAATTGAAGACCCGTACCGGTTCAAATCGTCCGGCACGCGCTTCGCCAATGGCCGCCGCTGTCTCTCCACACATCGCCAGCGCCAACCGCGAACCGTCTTTTCCGGCGATGTCGCGAGGGCGTCTGAGGTCGCGCAATTCCTGCGCTTGACGCGGGAGAAGGACAATCGGGCGTCCCTGCCTCAGATTTTGGGCTTCTTCCTCGGTGACGGCCAGCGCCGGGATGTCGTCCAGCGCGGTCTCAACGGGCAGAAGTCCGTCCAAAGCGCGGCCCTTATGGGCCATTTCCGTCAATTCGTCCAGCGTCACGGCATTGGTGTCATCAAACGGCCCGACACAGACGCGTCTGAGTGCGGCGACATGGCCCTCCGTGCCCAGGGCAAAGGCCAGGTCGCGCGCGATGGAGCGCACATAAGTCCCCTTGCCGCAGTGTAGCTCAAACACGGCCAGGTCAGCCTCTGGCGCATCCAGAAGGGTCAATGAATGAACCGTCACCGGCCGGGCGACCATCTCCACCGCTTCTCCGGCGCGCGCCAGATCGTAGGCGCGCTCTCCATCGATACGGATCGCGGAGAATTTCGGCGGAATTTGTTCAATATCGCCGACAAACTCGCCCAGCGCTGCTTCAATGGCCGCGCGGTCAGGGCGCACGTCAGACGTCGCGACAATCTCGCCCTCGCGGTCGAGTGTGTCTGTGCGCTCACCCCATTTGACGGTAAAGCGATAGGTCTTCTCGCCATCCTGCGCGAACGGGACCGTCTTGGTCGCTTCGCCCAGCGCAATCGGCAGAATACCGGTCGCCAGCGGGTCGAGCGTGCCGGCATGACCGGCCTTTTTGGCATCAAACAGGCGGCGCACCGCACCCACGGCCTGGGTCGAGGTCATGTCGAGCGGCTTGTCGAGCACCACCCAGCCGGAAATGTCCTGGCCCTTCTTGCGGCGGGCCATCAGACACCGTCTCCATCTTCTTCGTCGCTGTGCAGGTCGCGCGCGACCTCTGGCTTGGCGAGGAGTTCATCGATCCGGCTGGCGGCATCAAAGCGGTCATCGACATGAAAGCGCAGTTCGGGCGTGAACTTCATGTCGATCTCGTGGCCCAGCTTGCCGCGCAGAAAGCTGGCTCCCTTGTTGAGCACCTTGATCTGGGCGGTCCGGTCATCCCCGCCCATCGGCGCGACATAAACTTTCGCCGATTTCAGATCGGGCGACGGCCGAACCTCGGTAATGGTAAGGATAACCCCGTCCAGCGCGGGATCGCGCAAGGGTCCCCGCTGGAGAATATCGACCAGCGCGTGGCGGATCAGCTCACCGGCGCGCA
>TARA_R110002073_G_scaffold36865_6_pt1 | contig 26821 bp, 18 predicted proteins | sample TARA_R110002073 | Tara Oceans TARA_R110002073 (sample SAMEA4397174) | marine metagenome | biome: Polar Biome; feature: [DCM] deep chlorophyll maximum layer (ENVO:01000326); material: water (ENVO:00002006), including particulate matter (ENVO:01000060) such as... | depth 40 m | reverse complement strand
CCCCGTTTCAGTGGACACCGGGTTTGAGTTGATAGTCCAGCCCGACCGCACAGCGCGGTCAAGCTGTCAGGCGTACAAGGCTCCATGGCTTGTTCGGGCCAGATGGTTGGACGACCTTGAAGCCCACGGAGCAGGCTGGCAAACCACTCAAGGCAGGACTTCACCTGGGGTCCGTTGAACCTGCACTTGTGAGCTCGCCCAACCCGAAGGAAGTTCAGGTCACCGGGCAACTCTGGACCCTCTCCGCCAAAGTAGGTGAACACTCGTCCTACGAGCACCTTGCCTGGCCGAAGGTCGCGACGCTTGTTGAAGGTGCCCTCGCGGTCCCGAGCGTGGTTCCAATGCATGGATCTGTGCTGCTCGAATCCGCCGCGGCCATCCGGCTCGTAGGCATTGTCCCCGACTTGCTCGATCCTGGATGGCGAGTCCCAGTTGGCCCGCTTCCGCCGGAACCTGGGGTCCTCCCAGTACTCGGCGAAGGTGAGGGCTTCCTCGACCCGAAAGGCGTACACGATCCTCTCACAGCGCCTGGAGAGCCCGATCACGAGGTCGCCTGGATTCGCCGTGGCCCTGATCTTGGGCTTGCAGCATCCCAGCGTACACCAGTCGTGGAACGGGTTCGGCGCGAACCCCGTGTCGTGGGCGACGACGTAGCTGAAGACGCGTGGCTGCTGCACAGAGTGATCCTAGCTCGGCTCAACCTCATCGTGGGGGCTTGCCCACTGGTCGCGCCTACCCTGCAGGCGTGTCCCGCTCCCAGCGCAGCTCCGAGATCGACTTGAACTTGCTGACCCCGAGGGCACCGCGTTGCGTCCGTGCTTTGGACCCTGGCTTGGTGAGCTCCCTCACCACGGCCTCACGCCCCGCCTCGTGGACTGAGATCGGCTCGAAGCGTTCGTCCAGGAGGACAAGGGCGACCGTGTCCCACTCGTGCTCGAGGCGGATCCTGCCCAGGCGCTGCCCTGGCTTCGAGTCAGGCAGGACGCAGCGGGCCTTGATCTGGACCCTGCGGCCGTCCGGCCACTTGGCGTCGTACCCCGCTTGTCGTGCTGGTGAGAGGTCCAGGCCCAGTAGGTGGGCGCAAGCGACCTCTCCGACCTCGCCGGTGATGCCTAGGGGCTTACCCGTGATCTCGCGGTAGAGGATGGCTGCCTGCTTGGCGGCCTCGATGGCCTCGAGGAGAGCCTTGGTGTCTTGTTTGGTGAGCATTACACCTGCATCGTCGGGCATGCGGCGATGATTGCTTGAGGATCGTGGGGGAATTGGCCCCTTATCACGCCTGATTGTACCATCGCCAACAACGAGCAGGCTGATCTAGCAGTCGGAGAAGGTTGCGAATTCGGTGCGCGAAGTGTGCCCGCGCTGCGCCGTCAACGGAGAGTTCGTGCCGCTATCGGTGCCGAGTTGACCGACCGAGGTGCAAGGGCAATTCCCGGGGTGAACAGCTCTCCCTCGCATGGAAGGCACTGGGCAGGCGTGAGTTCAGGGCCTGGGCAAGCCGGGCCAGCTAGATCTCGAAGGAGAGGACTTGCAAAGCTCAGTCGATGCTGGTCACATCACAGCATGATGGCTCTCAAGTTTACGAAGGCAACTTCCGAGGCCAGCTGCGAGTGTGCAGAGCGTATGACCCTCGAAGGACGGCGATGGTAACGACCCCGAAGCAGAACCCGAACAGCCGTGTATGGTATCGATATTATGCTGGATACACGGAGGAGTTTGTTGCCTCGCTGATAGGCCACCTGGGGATTAGACGCAACTCATGGGTGCTTGACCCATGGAATGGGGCCGGAACGACCACGGCTGTTGCGCATCGACTTGGGTACAAGTCTATAGGTCTGGATGTCAACCCGGCTCTCGTACTCATTGGTAAGGCCAGGAGCCTTGATGTCAACGTCTTGCCGAGCATCGCGCCTCTTTGCGCCGACATCTGGTCAAAGGCCACCGACTTGCGGAGGAAGCAATTGGCCAGCTCCGAAGACCCACTGCGATGTTGGTTCTCTGCAAGGAGCGCGAACACTCTACGGTGCATCGAGGCTGCAATCAACGAGCTCCTAGTATCGGAAGCGTCGTATGTTCCATTGACTAGCTCTCTGGGGATGGCGCAGGCCTCTTCACTAGCCTCATTCTTCTATCAAGCGTTGTTCCTGTCCGTGCGCCACTTTCTAGGGGAATTCACGACAACGAACCCCACTTGGATCACCAAGGCCACTAATGGGGATTTTGTCACTGCCGATGCTCGCGTAGTCCACCGACTCTTTAGGGAAGCAACGGCGCACCTTGCCAGTTGCCTTACGAAGGCGTCACTTGAGACTGATAGACTTCACTCTCCTGTCATCTCATTGGGCCGCTCGGAGCAGATCCGGGCGCATGTTGGGCAAGTGGGGGCGGTCATTGGGTCCCCGCCATACTGCACCCGAATCGACTATGCAGTAAACACATTGCCGGAGCTGGCTGTGCTTCGATTCGGTTCGGTCCCCTCCGAATTCCGCTTACTTCGCAACCAGATGATGGGGACACCGACTATGACAAGTGTAGCTCCGGAAGAGCCACTGTCTTGTTGGGGGGCAAAGGCCGGTAGATTTGTTGCTGACGTAACACGCCATGCTTCGAAGGCTTCATCGACGTATTACCGAAAGTATTTCCTCCAGTACTACGATAGCCTGTACCGCTCCCTAGAGTCGATCGCAGGAGTCTTGAGGCCTGGCGGTGCATGCGCAATCGTTGTTCAGGACTCGTACTATAAAGAGGTGCACAACGACCTGGCAGGCATCGTCCAGCAAATGGGCGCGACGGCAGGGATGCCGGTAGTTGACAGATTGGACTTTTCCGTTCCACGCGTGCGCGCCCAGATGAACGCCCGCGCGCGCGCATATAGAAGCAACTTTACGGCAACCGAATCTGCGGTTATCCTTAAGAGGTCGAGAGAAGCACAATGAACGTACCTACAAACAATATGACCGTAGCGGACTATTGCGCAGCGTATGATCGCAATGAGATCAAGGTAAACAGGGATTACCAGCGAAGTGACCGCGTGTGGCCCTCTGCGGCTCGATCATATCTCGTAGAGACAATAGTGCTCGGTCTTCCCCTGGCTAAGATCTACCTGCACCAGGTGACAGATGCCCGATCCAGGTCTACCCACAAAGAGATCGTTGACGGGCAGCAACGTACCCGCACAATCCTCGGGTTCTATCGTGGCGAGTTCGCGCTCGACCGCAATCTTGAGACATCTGAAATCACTGGGAAGACCTACTCTGAGCTAGATCGGGAATACCAGGAGGCCTTCCTAAACTACTCACTCAGTATTGACCTCTTTGTCGGATTCTCTGTTGAGGACGTCCGGGATACCTTTCGAAGGATGAACTCCTACACGGTCCCGCTGAACCCTGAAGAGCGTCGACATTCATCCTACCAGGGCGAGTTTAAGTGGTTTGTGGCTAAGCTGGCAAAGCAACTTGGAGACACTTTTCTTCAGCTCGGTATCTTCAAGGAGAAGCCACTTGTTCGCATGGCTGAAACCAAGCTTATTGCGGAGGTGTGCCACGCGCTCATATTCGGTATTCGTACAACCAAGGCTCCCGACCTTGATAAGCTGTATAAGGATCTGGATCGCTCCTTCGAGGGCCGTGATTGGATCGAGAGCGCCTTAGTGAAGGCGATGGATCGCATCATAGCCATTGATGATATTCATCGGACGCCAATGATGAAGCCTCACATCGCCTACGCCCTCTGGCTCGCGCTCATCCATCTGGACAGGAGCGTCGAAGTGCTTCAAGGCACCTTCATGCTGCCGAGCTCGCTAGTTGCACCCAGCGGCAATCTGGTAGTGGAGAACCTGCTAGTTATGGTCGAAGCACTTAGATCTCCTGAGGATGCCGGCGATCTTCAAGAATTCGTTGATAGCTGCTCAGGGCGCACCAACGTTAAGGCCCAGCGCGAGAAGCGGTTTGATTGGATCTGTCGAGCTCTACTTGAGCCTTTCGAGTAACCGATGCGGGCTCGTCGACATCTATCAGGGCTGCGCAAGAGCGCTTCTCGAAGGCTGCTCACTCTTAGGGTGCCCATCATTCCCCTCTCCCCCCCCTTGTCTCAGGATTCCGATAGGTTGGTCGCGTATACTGTTATTGAGTCTTGGAATCTATGGTCGGGATTCTGTCGCTCGCTCTATGTCTCTTGCGCAATTGGCGCGGTTACCGAAGGTGGCCATAGAATCTCCCACCTGCAGCCCATCGGCTCTGCGGCTACCGATGCAATCTTGTTTGCTGCAAACGTCGGACGCAATAAACCTCTTCAGTCAGGGAGGGTCACGCCAAGGGACGAGCCGGCATGGCAGGACCCTCATGCATTGATGCGGGTCGTCCGTGCCTTGGGGGCCTCGAACGAGGCTCAGATTTCGGCAGGGTTATCGCTGCAAAGCGATGTGTACAAGCGCATGCCCACGATCCGAAATTTCTTTGCGCATCGAGGCGAGGTTTCGGCGCAAAAGGCAGCCGGAGTTGCTCGGTCTCTGGCATTGAACCCTTCACTTCGTCCGTCGGATCTCGTTGTTTCTTGCCGGAGCCGAAGGCCCCAGAACGTCCTGGCGGATTGGATCGACGACCTCAGGGCGTCTATCGAGATTGCATGCCAATGACCGGTGGGCTGTACAATCCGAGAATGGGTTGATCTTGAGGTTTGAGGTCCGCCAGGAGGCCCATTTTCATGTTCGGCCGGCGTGCCCGTCGCCTGTCAGCTTCAACCCGAGGCGGCTGAATCGCCGATGCCCAGGAGTCCTATGCCTTCCGCTTCGTCTTCCTGGCGGCCTTCTTCCGCCCCGCCGGCTTCCGCTTGGTCTTGCGCCCCGTCTTCTTTTTGGTCGTGCCCGTCGCTTTCGGGGCCGCGCTCTTCCTAGGTGCACCAGCTCCTGCAGCGTGATACTTGGTGCCCCGCTTCTTGCCGGTGACCTTCACCGTGCCAGCTTCCGTGAGGGTCTTGATGGCGGGTCGCAGCTTGACCGGGTCCTGTCCCAGCGCCTTGCTGATGTCGGACATGCCGCATCCCTTGTTCGCCTTGATGAAGGCGAGGATGTCGTTGGCCGTAGCCTCGAGGTCGGCAGCGGTGCGGCGGACTCGCTTGCCGGACTTCTTCTTGCGGCTCGGGCTCGCAGCGCGCGTGGCCTTCTTGCGACCAGGCTTGCTGGCCTTGCGAGGCGTGGGGGCGGAGACGGCATCCGCGAGGGCGTTCTGGACGGTCTCAATGGCGGACTCGGTAATGAGCTCGGTGATCTCGGAGACGAACTGGTCGATGACGGCCTGGATCTGGTCTTGTTTGGACATGGGTGGTTGGATGGAGAAATGGGGGGCCGTGGAGTGGCCGGGTGAGAGAGTGCGAGGGGCGGCCAGGGCGTTAACGCCTCTAGGCTCGTGCTCCTCAAGCAGATTGACACTAACGCAGTTCCTGGGACATTCCCAGTGAAGTCTTTTCGTTCACGGTAACTGGGGCTACAATTTCGCTGCGCCGAAAGGCGTATCGGCGGATCTCCAAGTCTTCATTAGGCGTGTTTCTCAGCAAACTCCTAGCCGTCGCCGGCCCACGTGGGCGGGAGTGTCGCTTTGGAGATTCAGGACTGGACGGTCGAATGGGTGCCGCTGGGGGAGTTGCGTTGCAACGACAAGAACCCCCGGCACAACGATGCTGCGGTTGAGCACGTAGCCGCTTCCCTGGAACCGTTCGGGTGGCAGCAGCCTCTCGTGGCCCGGGCTGATGGCGTTGTTATTGCGGGCAACACACGCCTGAAGGCCGCCAGGGAGCTGAAGTTCGAGAAGGTGCCCGTGGTGCGATTCGCGGGTTCTGACCTGGAGTCCACGGCCTTCGCTGTCGCCGACAACTGGACTGCGGAGTTCGCAGTATTTGCGTGTTCCTGCCTCTCGGATACTCTCCGCCATATGATCGCATTAGAATGATCCCCATGATTCTGAACAGTTCCCTGTTGTCGCTACCGATTGCCGGCGATAATGAGTCCATGCCGCGGCGACTGAGAGGGGCACCGCCCCACATCGATGCTTCTTCACTTGCATGGACGGGTTGCCTGGACCAGCCCTGGTCTTTGGAGAATGACCCGCACGGGACCGAGCAGCCTTGGCCATTGCAGGGGCTCAGTGACAGGTGGATGAGCGTGACCTCCTCGAGCCCCGAGGTGCTTGATTCCGCGTCCGTTCGATTGACCGTGGTGTTTGACTCCGGGGTCAAGGTGGTGCTCCTGCTGAGCGCAACGCCGTGCCGGTTCGGGGGGCAGCGTTGGTGGCTCGTGTGCCCGGGTTGTAGGTCGAAGCGAGCGTACCTGTTCCATGGGGGCGAGGCGTGGGTCTGCCGCGCGTGCGGGGGCTGGCGCTACGCGACGCAAACTGAACGACCGCCACAGCCTCGGCGTCCCAAGTCTTTCGGGGCGACGCTGCGTTGGTTCTCGAGGATCGACAACCGCTACCTGATTCCGATGGACGAGGCGCGCGATCGACGCAACTGGCGGCGCAGGTTGAGCCGTCAACGCGCGATGTTCCGTACCCATCCCGATGTGCTCGCACGTTGGCCGGTCGCGTGGGCGACCAGGCCCCGGTGCGACTCCTAGGATTGTTGCAGCCCTCTGCAGACGGAGGATGGCACGCCGAATGCCTTTCTCAACCGTGACCGCGAGATCGATGTGAGGAACTCACATGTGCGTCTTCGTACCGCCCGCAGACCGCCCGGCGTTTACTACGCACGAGAGTGATGGCCGGTTAGAAATGGGGCGGTTGGGCTGTCTGGGCGGTGCCGGAGGTCCTTGGATCGAGAGGCTGGGGATGAACGTCTCGCGGCGGCGCAGTTTCCGGTCCCTAGGTTTCATAGCGCCGCCTTAGCGATAGACCATATGGCTTGCTGAATGGATGGCTTGAGGTCCGGCCAGATGGCGATCAATTGCTCGAGTCCGTCCTGTCCGACGCCAAACATCACGCCAAGACGCTCACGCTGGTCTTTGACCGGGTTGTCGCAAGTGTTGGAGTCGACTGGGCTTGCATTCGAATAGAGCGCCTCCGGGACGCGGGTTCGACTCCCGCCGCCTCCACCAAACACTTCGGCCCCTGGCTTCGTCGCTTCGCGACTCGCTGGGGGCCGAAGTGTTTGGTGGAGGCCATATTGACGGTCGTCCGCTGACGCGGACGAACGGACATCGATGTCACATTGGCCAATGAGCCTTGGACCAGGCTCCTCAGGTCTCTTGGGCCTGAGGTCTGACATCGTTCGCTGGGGTTGATGAGCACTTTGGTGGCTCGAGACTTCGTCGTGCAATCAAAGGGGGTCAGGACTTGGAGGCTTGGGCCGGTTGGGGTCTTCCGTGCGTCTGACTAGGAGTATGGGCCTCCGTGGCTTCAACGTTCGGTTGCCGGGTCCATGGAGTGGTGCTGTCTTGCACTAGGGTCCGAGAAACCAAGTGTCCTACACTGCCGAACACCCGTACCGGTCAGGTCCCGCCGACCGGACGCATCCAAGTGCACAGGCCTTGCAAAGCAAGTCGGCACTGGGCTCCTTCAGCATCTACCCTCACCCTCGATTCCATGCGCATCCTTTCGATCGTCCTTGCCGCCTCACTGGCTGGCGTCCTCGTTTCCTGCAGTTCGCAGAACGGTTCGACGACCAGCCAGGAGCCGGCTGAGAAGAACTTGACGGAAGCCTCCGGCGCACCGGTCGAGACCAATGCCGGACTCTACGGACTCGCTGCCCAGACGCTCGAAGGCGAGCCCGTGAACCTGTCGGCATACGCCGGCAAGGTCACGCTCGTCGTCAATGTCGCCAGCAAGTGCGGCTACACGGGCCAGTACGCCGGGCTTCAGGCCCTCCATGCCGAACTCGAGGACCAGGGCTTCGCGGTCCTCGGGTTTCCGAGCAACGAGTTCGGGGGACAGGAACCTGGAAGCGCCCAGGACATTCGCTCCTTCTGCACGGAGCGGTTTGACGTGTCCTTCCCCATGTTCGCCAAGTGCGACGTGAAGCCAGGCGACAGCCAGTCGCCGATCTTCGCGTTCCTGGAGCAGCAGTCGGGGCAGGTGCCTGGCTGGAACTTCTGCAAGTACCTGGTCGGCCCCGATGGCCAGGTGATCCAGTTCTACGCGAGCGGTGTCGCACCGGACGCGGACGAGTTGCGCAAGGCGATCGAGACCGCACTCGGCTGACGTCCACGGACCATCTCCAGTTCGCAGCTTCGAGCCCAGGTGAGGGAGCATGCCTTCTTTGGATAGGTCCAGCCTAGCAGCGCGTTCTTGTCGTTCCGTGCGGGCACTGGACACCCACGCTCTCACTCCACCTCGTACCGCTCGCGCTGGCTCGACATCAACCCCGACTTGTGCGTCAACAACAACGCCAGCACAGCCGCAATCGCCGTTGTCGGCACCAACGCAAGTCCCACCATCTTCGACACGACCAGCGTCGATCCCAACGGCGTCTTCGTCACGCCCGTATTGATCGCGGCCATGAGCGCCAAGGTGATGACGGCCTCGTTGGTGGACGGCACGATCGCGTGGAACGCATGACCTAACCCGGCGCCGATGAAGAACAGGGGGATGATGAATCCGCCTCTCCAACCACTGGCGACGGTGGCGGCCGTGCCTGCGAACTTGGCCAGGGCCGCTAGGGCGAAGAACGATGCGGGGACGGCGACGGTCGAGAGCAGCGGGTCGATCTGGTACTTGCCGTAGGTCAACGCGAACGGCGAGAGCAGCGCGAGGGAACCCAGGACGAGGCCGCCGACCGCGGGTTGCCACAGTTCGGGGACCTGCGTGAGCGCTTGGCGACCCAGGGCCACCGCCTTGGTGAAGGCGAGCGCAATGCCTCCGCCGACGACGCCCGCGCCGATGGCCCAGAGCAGGTCGGTCGGGATGGGCTGGGCCTCCAGGGTGAAGGTCCAAACGGGCGTGAGGCCCAGGCCCGAAGCGGCCACGTAGACGCCGTAACCCATCAGCGAGGAGACGACGGCGGGCAGCAGGGCCTCGTGATATTGCAGTCCCTTGCGGTGCAGGATCTCCAGCGCGAAGAGCGCCGCGCCGATGGGGGCGCCGAAGAGGACCGTGAAGGCTGCGGCCATGCCGGCGATGGTCAACATGCGCTGGTCGATGTTGGACACGCGCAGGCGTTCGGCCCACCACTGGGCCGTGGTGCCGGTCGTCTGGACGAGGGGCGCTTCGGGGCCGGCTCCACCACCGGAAGCGATGCAGAGCAGCGAGATCGGAATCAGGGAGCGCAGCTGGCGCACGTCGGCCTTGCCATTCTCGAGCACGTGGACATTGTCCATCAAGAGCTCGATGTCACCCGGGGATCCGAGCCACTTGGTCAGCCGACCGATGGCCACGCCGACGACCACCATGACGACCAGGTGCAGCCACGGGCCACGGGCTTGCGGTCCCAAGACGTGCTCGCAGCCGTGGAGGATCGCCAGGTAGGCGAAGCCGATCAGGCCACCCACTGCTCCCACGATCGCCGACCATGCCAGAACGGTGCGCAATCGTGCGGGCGGTCTCAGCGCTGGTTCGTCTCGCGTCTCTTCGTGCATGGAGGAAACGGGGCTCGGACCCAAGGGCCGGACCGTAGCTCTCCCGAGTGGTGGGGTCAATCGCTGCGCGGGGTGGGGGACTTCGTGCCGCCATTCACGCTGCCCGCTCGGCGATGCATCGTGTCGAAGATCGACCTCGTATTGGATGTGGCTCGCTCGTCGTGATCTGGGGGACGGAAGCGAGCCACGGGCGGAGTGCGGGCTCGACTTGGGAGGAGTTTCGGCTCAGCGCTCCTCGGCGGCGCGCAGCGTGGTCCGGTTCGAGCTGCGATGAGGATGTGACGTCGCCCGCGAGACTGGGGGATTCGACTCGGGACGAGGCCTCCCACTACCTAGACTGGCTCGCCCAGCGCCCTGCTCACGCCCGCATTCCTCCGCACATCCCGATCTAGAGTTCGATGGCCGAACCCCTTGCCACCGCTGCGATCATCGCGTTGTTCGGCGTGCTGCTGACAGTCAGCACGTTGATGACGCGCACCTTGGCCCGGATGGGCATTCCGGTGGGGCTGTTGTTCCTTGTGCTGGGCATGCTCGCCGGGTCCGAGGGGCTGGGCGGGCTGCCCTTCGACGATACCGACTTCGCTTTCCGGATCGGAACCGTCGCGCTGGTGCTGATCCTGCTGGACGGCGGACTGAACACCAGTTGGGCGTCGATTCGCTCGGCAGCGGCTCCGGCAGGACTGTTGGCGACGGTCGGTGTGGCCGGGACCGCGGCGATCGTGGCGTTGGCGGGCTGGCTGATGGGTTTGGATTGGAACGAGGCCGTGCTCATCGGCGCGATCGTCTCGTCCACCGACGCGGCTGCGGTGTTCGGGATCTTGCGCGGTGGGGGCGTCAAGCTTCGGCCCAGACTCCAGTCCACCCTCGAGGTCGAGTCCTGTGCGAACGACCCGATGGCCGTCATCCTCACGCTTGGCGCGATCGAGGGCGTGGCCGGCGGCAATGGACTGAGTTGGAGCCTGGTCTACGAAGTCCCCATTCAACTGGCCATCGGGGTGGTGGTGGGACTGCTGGTCGGCTTCGGGTTCCGGTATCTGCTCAACTCGGTCAGGCTCTCCGCCACCGGGCTCTATCCCGTGCTGACGATGGCCGCAGCGTTCTCCGCGTTCGGCTCCAGCACGCTGATGTACGGCAGTGGCTTCCTGGCCGTCTTCGTGGCTGCGGTCGTGCTGGGGAACGGTCACCTGCCATTCGTGGCGGGTCTGCGCCGCGTGCACGATTCCATGGCCTGGCTGTGCCAGGTCACCATGTTCCTGATGCTCGGGCTGCTGGTGTACCCGTCCAAGCTGCTGCCGCTGGCGGGAGTCGGCATCGCGTTGGGGCTCGTGCTGGCCATCGTCGCCCGACCGACGGCGTCCATGGTCTGCCTGTCCATGCTCGGTTGGCCTCGGCGGCAAGCTGCCCTGGTTTCGTGGGTCGGCTTGCGCGGCGCGGTGCCGATCATCCTGGCCACGTTCCCGATCATGCAGGGCCTCCCTTCCGGGGACCGCATCTTCCATCTGGTGTTCTTCATCGTGGTCGTCAGCTCGGTCATTCCGGGAGCCAGCATCGTCTTCGTGGCGTTGCGCTCGGGGCTGGCCAGGCGGACGAAGGAGGCTCCGGGAACGGCCCTCGAGCTGCACCTGATGAAGAAGCTCGATCACGAGTTGATCCAACTCGTCGTCACCAGTGATTCACCGGCCTGCGGCAGGACCCTGCGCGACCTCGACCTGCCGGATTCCACGGCCATCGTCCTGATCGTTCGCGGCGACGAGCCGTTGGCTCCGCGCGGTTCCGCCATGCTGTGCGCCGACGATCTGGTCTACGTCCTGTCGCCCAAGAACGATCTCGGGCACCTTTGGCGATGCCTCGAGGGCCCTCTGGATGGGGCTGCCTAGTACGCATCCGGTAGACTTTGACAACAACGAGGCCCGGCTCTCCTGCGCACGCATCGAACCGGCTCGCTCCACACCGACACCTCCACTCGTCCAACGAACCATGGCTACGCAATACAAGGGCTTCACCGGTGACCAGCTTCCTCAGATCCAGCGGGCCCACATGCAGATGGCGACCGCCGTCCAGTTCGCATTGGACACCGCCTTTCATCGGACCGGCGTGTTCACCACCGCGATGGACAAGTACTTCGGGGGTCGTGGCAAGCACCAATCCGCTGTCATGGCCGTGCTGAACAGCATGATGATCGCGATCCGTGCTGGGTCGTACGACCTGCTGATGGGCAAGGACGAAGGCGGTACCCTCGGGCTGGCGAACACGAAGGGCAGCGCGATCGGCGGCTACGCCAAGCGGGAAGGTCGTGGTGGTGTGACCAAGTTCGACCGGCCTTACGTCGACGTCGCCTTGACCGGCAACAAACCGGGACGACACAAGGAGCGGATGAACATCACCGTGACCCCGTTGTTCTTCACGTTGCCGTTCCGCGCCAAGGACAAGGACTCCCAGGTCGAGACCTTGGTCCACGAACTGTCCCATCATGCGGCCAACACCAATGACGAGAAGGTGCTCGGCATCACGTGCTACGGCATGCTGGGCGTGAAGGCCGCGAGGTTTGCTGGCAAGGCCGCGAACAACGCCGAGAACTACGGCTACTTCGTCGAGTCCCTCTAGCGGCCTGTCCGGCCAACCCTATTGGCGAGAGTACCGGGAGTAGCGTGTCAGTCACCTTCCTCCCGGTACTCGACCAGCGAACCTGCCTGGGAACCTCGACCGATGATCGTGCTGCTGCATGGACGAGCGGGGCGTAGGACCGCGTGCATTCAACGAGAACGGGGCGCCCTCGAAGGACGCCCCGTTGCTCATCGAACCGGTCCGAACAGAGCCGGCGGGTCCTTCAGGTCCGCGATCAGGGGAAGGTGACTTCCACCATGTTCGAGAAGTTGGCCGAGCTGCCGGGGTTCGGCAGCGGGGCAACCTGGTCACGGTACCAGCACTGGAAGAACAGCGTGTCGCCGGGCATGATCGTCTGGCCGGCAGGGGAGAAGGGCAACTCGGTGGGCACGTCGAAACCCGAACCGGTCAGGGACGTTCCCGACAGGTTCTGAAGGTTGCCGAGCGCATCGAACTGGCCGATGGAGCTGAGCTGCGGGAGACCTTGGTTGGTTGCGATCTGGGTGTTGTAGCGACCCGTCGGGCTGCCCAGGCAAAGGATGCCGTTGAAGACTGCCGCCGAGGCGGAGCCGTCCGTGGACATGAGGAAGAAGCCGAATTCACCGGCGGGGCCGTCCTTGGCGTCGAGGTGCAGGTCGCTTCCCGTACCGGAACCGAAGCCGCTGTCGTTGAGCTTGACGTAGTTGCCGAGGTAGTGGTTCGCCGCCGGGTCGCAGCCGATGACGATCGGGTTGACGGGGTCGCAGGTCGGGTCGGCCGAGAGGGTGGCGTTCTGGATCATGCCGCCCGTGATCGGGCCCCAGCAGACCGTGCCGAAGATCAGCGTGACGTCGCCGGTCGCGCGCACGCGGTCACCGTGGTTGAACCCCTGGGGTCCACCCTCGACCTGGTAGATCAAGCCGGTGCCGTCCTCGACGAACATGCGGCAGGACGTCGTGCTCGACGGGCCGCCGTTCGGGTTGTCGAGCATGGTGCCGCAGGCGTCGAAGCTGGGCGGGTTGCACGTCGGGTCGGCCGTGAGGGTGGCGTTCTCGATCATGCCGCCCGTGATCGGTCCCCAGCAGAACGTGCCGAAGATGAGGTTGATGTCGCCGGTGGCACGCACGCGGTCACCGTCGTTGAACCCCTGAGGTCCGCCTTGGACCTGGTAGATCAGACCGGTGCCGTCCTCGACGAACATGCGGCAGGAGGTCGTGTTGGACGGACCGCCGTTGGGGTTGTCGAGCATGGTTCCGCAGGCGTCGAACGTCTGGGCGGAAGCGAGAGTGGAGAGAGCGATGGCGCCGGAGGCGACCAGGAGTTGCTTGAAGAACATGATGTTGTGGAAACGGGGTTGAAGAAGAGACCGGGTTGAAAGTGGGGTTTGTGTGCCGGTATCGGTGGTCTAGCTGGTTTCTGTAGAGAAGGCCGGCGGCGCCGAGGTGCTCCATGCAGAGGCAGGAACGATGCGGGGAGCCCGCGCGGGTCGTTGGCCGATGAACTGGGTATAGCAGGTCACGGCAGTCTCCGGGAAGGCTTCGCGGAGGATTTCCTGGAAATAAAGCGGCCCCTGGGAAGCCCCGTTGTCTATCGTGGGGGCATGCCGCAGGCCAACAAGTCCCTACAGTCACCCTCAGCTCAGCCTGGAAACGACCTCCGCCACCGCGTGGAGGCCGTGGGCGTGGCCCTCACCCAGGATCTGGACCGTGTCCTGGCAGGTCTGCCCAGCCGGCCGACCGGACCTCAGAGCTTGAGCAATCAAGTCGCCATCACGATGGTCTCGGCCAGTCGGCTCTTGAAGGCTCTCGACCAGGACGACCCGATCGCGACCATGCAGATGTTGCCCGGTCCGCGGCCGCTGCAACAGTTCCTCGAGGCCGCTGCGTCCACCGTTGAAGATTCCGAGGTCGTGACCCAGGCGCGCGACTCGGTCGCGGCCTTCGATCAGTTGATTCGCGAGACCACCGGAGACCGCAGCAGCTTCAAGGCGATGCTCAGCGCATGGCTTCCCGAAGTTCGGCGCGTGTTCGAAGCGGAGCGTCGCCAGTCGATCTTCAAGGCGATGTTCGAGCTCGATGGCGTGTCCAACGAACTCGAGGTCGACACGATGATCCTGCATCCCGGAAGCGAGGCGGGCAAGCTCGACATCGTGGTCACCAAGTGCTTGCTCGGGCTCGATCGGATTCGACCCGACGCCGGCGTGAAGGTCGGGACGTTCCGCACCGAACGAGAGTCCACCGAAACGCGCGAACGGAAACATGACGACCCGCGCGTTCCCCTGACGCTCGACGGAAATCCTGCGCTGGATGGCATCGAGGACATCCGTCTCAACCAGTTCTGCAACTCACCTCCGGCGCCGCTGCTGGCCGAGGAGTTCGGGTCCCTGGTCCAGTATTCCTTGGGTCCGACGGGGTTCGGTCCTGGATCCAAGGTCGATCTTGTCGTTACGGAATGGAACCGCAACGAGTTGAACGACCGAGCGCCGAATCCGAAGACGCCGCCGTTCTTCTACACGATCCCCGAGATGGCCTCGCGTCGCATGGTGTTCGACCTGATCGTGCATGCGGACATCTATCCGGGTTCCGGGCCGAAGCTGATGGTCTACGACACGGCGGGACGGGGCGCTGCCTCGGCCTGCGACAGAACGCGAGCCCTCGATCTGCGGCGCACACCGCATGAGATCCAGGTGCTGGGGACCGGGCTGCATCGCATGCGCATCAAGGAGTACCCGCGCTACATCGAGCTCCAGCAGTTCACGTTCGACAAGCTCGGATGGGACTCTGCAGAGTTCCGCGCGTTCCGTGTCGCCATTCAATACCCGTTGGTCGGCCATCAGATCACGATGGCCTTCACTTGATCCTGGCGGTCGATCCGACTCGTCCGCCCCGTTGACCCGACCAAGACGAAGGTCGCGGAGGCTCCGCCTTCTGGCCGTCATCTCACCTGCTTGCCGATCCTTCTACCGCGTTCCACCTCCCCTTCCTTCGAAACGAACCACCGTCCCATGTCCATATTCGGCACCACTTCGTTCACCGGTCTCGCACTCGTGGCTCTCGCGGTTACGGCGAGCCCTGCGACTGCCCAAGACCTCTGCAGTTCACCGACCGTGATCTCAGGCATTGGATCCTTCTCCTACGACAGGACGGCCAACACCTCGTCCGCCTTCAACGGAGGCGATGCCGTCCTCTGTGAGTCGGCTCCGTACGGAGCTCCGTCGCGGGACCAATTCTGGTCCTGGACCGTGGTGACGTCGGGCAACTATCAGATCGACAACTGTGGCGAGGGGAACGACACGGAGCTCAACGTTCACCTGGGTGGGGACTGTTCCGCCACGTGCTTGCTGAACAACGCGGATGGGGTGTGTGGCGCCCTGACCGGAGAGAACCAGATGAACCTCCTTGGCGCGGCGGCTGGGCAGGTCTTCCTGATCCAGTTGGGCGACTGGGTGGACACGTCGACGGGCCCCGCCGTGGGATTCCTCAACATCACTCCCTTGCCGGCGTCCCCGTCGAACGACACCTGCGCCAGTCCTGACGTGATTTCGGGAATGGGGCCCTTCCAGTACGACCGCTCGATGGCGGACTCGTCGGGCTTCGATGGTGGGGTCCCTGCCATCTGCGCCCAGACTCTAGGCGCGGAGCCGCCCACCCGGGACGTGTTCTTCGCCTGGACCGCCACGGCGAGCGGAGACGTGCAATTCGACAACTGCTCCGAGGGCGCCAACACCGGAATGAACGTCCACGTCGGGAACGACTGCAGCGCGACCTGCCTGACGACGAACGACGATGGTCCGTGCGCGACCATGGGGGAGAGTTCGGTCATTCTCGCGGGCGTGCAGAACGGCGATCAGTACCTCATTCAGATCGGCAACTGGGACTCCTGGAGCAGTTCCGGAAACCTCGGACTCCTGGTCGTCGCCCCTGCGAGCTTGCCGACCGGCAACGATTGCTCGAGCGCAGCCGCTGTCTCGGGACTCGGGAGCTTCCCGTACGATCGTACGTTCGCGACGACGACCGGCTTCACCGCTGGGTCGGTGAATTGCGAGACCGCACAGGCTGACTCCGGTCCCTATCGCGACGTCTTCTTCGCGTGGACGGCGGCCATGGCCGGGCAGTTCCGCTTCGACAACTGCGGTGAGGGGACGGACACCATCATGAACGTCTACGACGGAGGCGACTGCAGCGCGACGTGCCTCGCCTTCGGGGACGGCTCACCCTGTCAGACGGCTGGGGAGAGTTCCGTGAACGTGTACAACGTGGCTCCCGGGGATGTCTACCTGGTGCAGATCGGGGACTGGTCCAACAACAACATCTTCGGCGGGCTCGGCAGTCTGAACGTCACCCTGGCGCCGGCTCCGCCTGCCAACGACACCTGCGCGACGCCGAGCCTCGTCACGGGACTGGGAACGTTCGCCTACGACCGAACCAACGCGAGCAGCACTGGATTCGATGGGGGAGATTCGGTGGTGTGCAACAACGCACAAACCCTTTCGGGGTCGCGCGACGTGTTCCTCGCGTGGACGTCCACGGTCGCGGGTGACGTCACGTTCGACAACTGCGGGGACGGTATCGATACGGTCATGAACGTCCACGTGGGCGGAGACTGCAATGCCACCTGTCTCGCCTCGAACGACCTGGGACCGTGCCAGACGGCAAGTGAGAGCCTGGTCGCGGTTACGGGTGTCCAGGCCGGTGACGTGTATCTGATTCAGATCGCCGATTGGTCGAACTCCCTCTACGCCGGTGCGACCGGGAACCTCAACGTCTCGCTGACGCCGGGTCCTCCGGCCAACGACGACTGCTCGACTGCGCAGGTCATCTCGGGCGTGGGCTCCTGGCCCCACGATCGGACGTACGCGACGACCTCTGGATTCAACGGCGGTGACGCCGTGCTTTGCCAGGTGGGCATGGGCGCACTTCCGCCCCAGAACGACGTCTTCTTCGCCTGGACCTCGAACGTGGCGGGTGCCTATCAGTTCGACAACTGCGGCGATGGGGCCAATACCCAGATGACCGTTCACTTGGGCGGGGACTGCTCCGCCACGTGCCTTGCGAGCAACTCGACCGGCCCCTGTGGGGTCAACGGCGAGAGCGTGGTGACCTTGGCGGGAGTGCCGGCCGGTGTGACCTACCTGATCGCACTGGGTGGTTGGGGACAGACCCAGTTCCCCGGACCGGGCAGCTTGAACGTGACTCTGGCCAACCCCCCTCCGGCCAACGACACTTGCGCTTCGCCCAGCCCGATCCAGGGCGAGGGCTCGTTCGCGTTCGACACCACGGATTCGACGACCTCGGGATTCATCGGCGGCAACTTGATCGTCTGTTCGCCGGGCCAGGGCCTCACGCCCCCCAACAGCGACGTGTTCTACCAGTGGACGGCCGGCTGTGACGGGGACTTCATGTTCTCGATCTGCGGGCAAACGCTGGATTCCACGCTCAGTGTGCATGCCGGAACCGGATGTTCCGCGACGTGCCTCGTCGCCGGTGGGAACACCACGTGTCCGGGTGGAAGCCTCGGGTCCGAGGTCACCGTCCTCGGGGCCGCGTCCGGAGCGCAGTACTTGGTCCAGGTCGGTGGCTGGATGTCTTCGATCGGCGCCGGCACGATGGAGGTCGTTCGCCTGAACGCGCCTTGCTCGCCTGGCGGCACCATCACCGTCGCGTGCGATCCGGCCAACCAGCACTATCAAGGTGGCTCCGTGACGCTGGAGTCGAGCAGCTTCGGAACGGGGGTCGGCAGCGACCTTCGAGTCGAAGCGACCGACGGTCCCGTCGGAGAGTTCGGGTTCGTGCTCATCTCCTCCGACGGCTCCGCCAACGTTTCGGTGTTCAACGGCATCCTCTGCTTGGCGACGCCGCAAGGTCGGTACAACACGCAGGTCTCGATCAACCAGGGCTTGCCCCAGTTGAACTCGTTGGGCCAGTTCGACGCGAACGGCGTGATGCAGAACATCGTCGGCACATCCGGATCCGGCTCGGGGTTCGACGTTCCGCTCGAGTTGCCGTACGCACCCGGTGGTCAGGTGATCGGTTCCCAGGAGACTTGGTTCTTCCAGGTCTGGTTCCGCGATCAGATCCCGCCGCTTCCGAACCCCGGTAGCTCGTCCAACTTCTCGAACACGATCGAGGTCTTCTTTCCCTGATGGTGCTCGGCGTTCGAGCCACGAGATTCGCCGGTTAGACGGCGAGCATCGGCCCAGAGCGAATGGCCCGAGCAGAAGGATGCGGCGATCCGGTTCTCCGGCACGCCGCACCCACGACAACGGGGGCGTCACCAGAAGGTGACGCCCCCGTTGTTCTTGTGCAGCCTGGCGGTTCGCTAGGGAGCCGCCAGGAGCGCAGACACTCGCAGCTCTAGAACTGCACGTTCGCCACGTTGGACCAGTTGGCCGAGCTGCCCGGGTTGGGCAGCGGAGCGATCTGGTCGCGGTACCAGAACTGGAAACTCCACGTGTCTCCCGGAAGGATCAGCTGTCCACCGGGCGAGTAGGGGAGCTGGGACGGAACGTCGAAACCGGAGCCACCGGACGACGTCGCGTTGCCGCTGATGCTCTGCATCACACCGAACGCATCGAACTGCCCGATGGAGTTCAACTGCGGCAGCCCTTGATTGACCGCGACCAGCGAGTTGTAACGACCCGTAGGGTTGTCGAGGCAAAGGATGCCGTTGAAGACGGGAAGCGCATTCGTGGCCGTTGCCGAGATGATGAAGAACCCGAACTCGTCGGGAGGGCCGTCCGTGGCTTCCAGGTGGAAGTTGGAACCGATTCCGCTGCCGAACGAGCTGGTGTTCAGCTTGACGTAGTCACCGGCGTAGTGATTGCTGTTGGGATCACAGGTGATCGTGTAGCCGTCGGGCGGGCAAGGTGCCGTGTTGAGCAGGATTTCGATGTTGCCGGCGCCTTTGATGTCACCGGGACCCCATCCGCCCACCTGGATCAGATACGCCTGTCCAATGCTCGCGGTCCAATGGACCTCGGACTCGGCGTTCGTGCTGCAGTTGATGTTCGCTCCGTCCTGACCGTCGATGCAGGTCGCCAGGCAGTTGCTACCGAGGTGAACAGCGATGGTGCTGTCGAAGCCGGAGCCGCAGTTGTGCACGGTGTAGTCGCCATCGCACGGCGCGGTCCAGGCGAAGAACACATCGTTGGTGATGGCGCCTCCGCTGGTGTCGTTGCAGGTCGCTGCGTTGCCACCGTCGAATCCAGACGTCGTGGCGTTCGTGGTGTCGAACGGGAACGCTCCGAGACCGGCGATGTTCTGGGGCGTCGAGCAGTCGTTCTTGGCAGGGGGCGGCGGGGACAACGTGACCTCCAAGGTCCCGGCTCCGAAGTCGGACGATCCCCACCCCGCCACTTGAATCAGGTAGTTCGTGAACGGCGTAACGCTGGTGAGATCGATACGGCCATTGGCACCCTCCGCAACGCAGGTCGCCGAGCAGTTCGATCCGATGTACACGGCGAGCTCCTCGTCGAAGGTGGAGCCCGTCATCTCGAATCGAAGGTTGCCACCTACCGTGTCCGACCAGGTGAAGAACACATCACGCCTGTAACTTGAGTTCGTGCAACCACCGGACGCACCCTGGAACCCACTGTCACAGGCCCCCGTCGTGTCGAACGGGAACGAGCCGAGGCCCGCAATGCTCGTCGGCGTGGCGCAGGTATCGTTGGCGAGAGCGCCTACCAAGCCGATTCGGAAATCGGAAATGACTTCGGGACCTGTCGTGCTCCAAGCGCCGACCTGGATCAGGTATGCAGTGCCTGCCGTGACCGACAAGATTACTTCTGAAGCTTCCGTTCCCGTGCAGTTCACACTTCCACTATCGCTGCCATCGATGCAGGTGGCTGAGCAATTCGAACCGAGGTGGACGTTGATTGTGGAATCGAAGCCCTCCCCGCAGTTCTCGATCGTGGCGACGCCATCACAGGGGGCCGTCCAAAGGAAGAAGGTGTCCCTACCCGGGGACGCTCCAACTTGCGTGTCCCCGCAGACCACGGGGTCCCCACCCTGGAAGCCCGAGTTGGTGGCTCCCCAGCTGTTGTGGGTGAACGTGCCGGTTCCTGAGATGATTTCGGGTGTTGCACATCCGTCGTTCGACGGCGGGGGGCAGACGCCAGCCAAAGCGCTGACCAGTTCGAAGTTGTTGGAAACGGCCGGACCGGAGGTCGCGAAACTGCCGACTTGGATCAAGTACTCTGTGCCGGTCGTGACCGACCAGATGACCTCCGACGGGGTGACGCCGGTGCAATTGACCAAGGCTCCGTCATTGCCCTCGATACACGTGGCGTTGCAATCGCTGCCCAGGTGGACGTTGATGGTGCTATCGAATCCTGCCGAGCAGTTGTGGACCGTGACGGTGTCGTCGCAGGGCGCGGCCCACACGAAGAACAGGTCCCGCGAAGGGGCGAGGCCGTCTTGCGTGTCGCCACAAACGATCGCATCTCCGCCCTGGAACCCCGAATCGGTCGACCCGATGTTGTCGAAGGTGAACGAGCCGAATCCAGCGATGGCTTGCGGGGTCGAGCAGTCGTCGTTGCCGGGGGGGGCGGTCAAGCTCACATCCAGTTGTCCTGTGCTGGCGACGCCGGACGTCCAACCCGAGACCTGGATCAGGTACTGACTGCCTCCGAACGCATTGCGGATATCGACGGTGCCACCGGATTCTTGAAGGCAGTTCGCGCTGCAGTTTGTCCCTGAGTAGGTGGTCACCTCGGCCTGGAACGAGCTGGCGAATGAACTGATCGTGTAGTCGCCCGGTGATGCCGCGGTCCAAACGAAGAACACGTCGTTGTCATGGGATTCGGTGTTGCATCCGTTGGAGGCTCCCTGGAAACCCTCGGTGCAGGCGCCTGTCGCGTCGAACGCGAAGCTGCCGAGACCGGCGATCGCCGCGGGCGTGGCGCAAGTGTCGTTGGGGTGCGATCCGCTGTTGAGGAGGATATTGATGTTGCCCGTGGCTCCCGGTCCGACGGTTTCCCAGGTTCCGATCTGGATCAAGTACTCCGTGGCATTGGCGGCCAAGAACGTGACTTCGGACTCGGTGGCCGTGACGCAGTTCACGGAGGCTCCGTCGTTGCCGTCGATGCAGGTGGCCGAGCAATTGCTTCCTACGTGAACCGCGATCACGCTGTCGTACCCGTCTCCACAGTTGTGGACCGTGAACGTGCCGGCGCAAGGACTCGACCAGACGAAGAACACGTCGCGATCTATGAAGCTCGCGGATTGGGTCGGAGTGCAGAAGGCCGATCCGCCGTTGAACGCGGAATTGGTCGCGGACGTCGTGTCGTAGGCGAAGGAGCCCGTGTTGAAAATGGCTTGGGGCGTGGCGCAGCTGTTGCTGCCCTGGGGGGCGGCCCAAGCGGGGAGGGTGAGCGCGAGTCCCAGACAGAGGGAATGGGCTACGTGGCGGAGCGTGAACATGGCAGTGCTTCTTGCGGAGGTGAGTGAGTGGACACGCATTCTCTGGTGGCTCATGGAGCGGAATGGTGCCGGGCAAGCCAGCCATGGCAGGCGGCTGGTTCGTGTTGGGAGGACAGGAACGAGGGTTGAGAGTGCCGGACGGCGCTCTCGATTGCCTCTAGGGAGAACCCCACACCTCTTTGTGGCTCGCCCTATGGTCCTGCACTCCTTGGCCCGCATGGGCGCCATCGCGGGTGCTCGATTCGCCGCGGCATCCTGGATTCCCGGACCCCGTAGACGCTGGTCGTGGTCCTCCCCGGCTCTCGGGTTCGGGTCGGACCATGTCACCAGCCCCGTGGGCAGTGAACAGGGGGTCGATCTTCGGTGCCGCGATCGGGATGGGCGGGCGGTCCAGCAGAGGTCCGCCAGGGTCCCCCGGCGACGTCCAATCAGAGTGCCAGCGGCATCGCAAGCATCGCTGCGATCGCGCTGACGACGCGCAGCGTCCCGCACGGACTCGCCACGACCTTGGTCCGCGACTTCGCGTCCCACGGAGTCGCGAATCCGCGACTGGATTGGACCAGGTGCAGCAGTCCCGTGATCCAGGGCAGCGGCAACAGACCGAGCGCGAGTCCACGCGTGGCGACCAGGAACGCCCGCTTGCAGGACGCGCCGAGCTTCGGACGGACCCCGCCGATCCCGACCACGCGAACTCGCAGCCAAGCCTTGCCTGGGGTCGTTCCGAGCAAGGTCAGGAGGACCGCATCGACCAGCATCAGCGCCAGCACGGTCACCACACCAATCGTGATCAACACCAGCAAGGACAGGCCGAGGTCCGCCACGTCCAGGCGCGCACCGAGCCAGGCCCGGGCCGCCGCGCGCAGCCCGCCCTGATCCCGCGCGAGCCACGCGAACAGCCCGGTGATCCACGCCCAGTCGAACGCCCGCGCCAACAGGCGTTGACCGGCCTCGAGGGCGTGGCGCACCGTGGGATCGACCTCGCGCGCACCGAGCGCCTGCTCGAACGTCAACTCGGCCAGGTCGGTACCTGCCAATTCCATCGCACACAGGTCCGGCAGTCCGCGCAGGTGCGCCAGGCCTCGTGGCGTGATCGTGGTGTCCGACAGGTCGATCTTCTGCAGGGCGCTCCATTCCTCGAGCGGTGCCATCCCCTCGTCGGTCACGGTCGTGCCGGACAGATCCAGGTGCGTGACCGTGCGCATCGCCAGCAGCGGCCCGAGCTCGGCCAGGAGCGCGTCGGTTCCCGGATCGCGGCGGGGGAGTTTCAGGCCGACGATGGCCGTGCAGGGTTCGGGGAGCTCTTGGAGGCTGTTCACCAGATGGCGTTCGAGGACCGTCGCGCCGGTCACCAGCAAGCTGCCGCCCGCCTCGAGGATCCGGATCGCGACCTCGTGCGGATGCAACTCCCCCGGGGGGACCTCCAGAATCTCCGCCAGCGCTGCGGCGTCGATGGGCGGCGTCGGGTCCTGCATGTGCGCAAGCCTAGCGAGGAACGGGACGAAGGGCATTCGCGCGGGCGCTTCCCGGGGCCAGGAATTCGGCGGCGGAGTCGATTCCAGGTCGGTGCAGCCGAAGCAAGGGCAGAAGCCAAGAGCCCGGATCGCTAGACTCGCCGGCGTCATGCCCCGGTCTCCCCTCGCTCACCTTCTGTTCGCCCTCGCCCTCGTCACCTGCTCCGCTTGCCGGTCGGGTGCCGCGGCCTCGTCGAACCTGGACGTCCTGCTCGATTCGAACGATCGACTGCGGCACCTGGCTCCGGTGCAGAGCCCCTTCACCTACACCTTGGCGAAGCTGACGCCGCAGAACCTCTTCCGCAAGGATTCGCTGCTGTCGGTCGACCGCAAGCAGGTCAAGGTCGGCGACCCGTCCTACCGCGCGCTCAAGGAGCTGATCATGCTCGCGGAGTCGGGTGGGTTCACCAACCGACACCAGGCGGACATTCAACGCGTGCGCCAGTTCTCGCGCTACGCGGTGCGTTGTCGCGGTCGTCTGGCACGCGAGTACGCGCTGCTCGCGCTCGTGCCGCACGCCCAGCGCTTGGGGCTTCCCGAGCCGATCCGCGAGCCCGAGATGGCCGCGAACGCACCCGAACTGGGCGAGGCGATCAAGAGCCTCGTGCAGGTGTCCGGGCCCGCGTTGCGTGCGAACCCGAGCGACACCGAGCTCACCGACCTGGCGGCCGCCTGCCAGGTGGTCGCGGACCTGGACATGGACATCGACGGATTGTGGCGCGCGTTGCGTGCGCTGGCCGCTCTGAGCGAAGCGCGCAACTTCGAGCGCGAGTCCATGACGTCCTTGCGCGCCTTGAGCGAGGACTTGCAGCGTCGCGCGTGTGCCCAGGCGCTCGCCACGGGCCTCAGTCAAGAAGCCGATCCGTTGGTGCGCGCCGCGGCCTACGAGGCCAACTACCACGTCTTCGGCGAGCTGTTCCTGGCCGAAGCGATCATGACCTTGATCCCTCCCGGACAGATCACCCCGGTCCTTCCGCGTGGCCGGATCTTCGGCCTGTACACGCCTCTGCCCACGGACGAGTTGGTCTTCGTGCGCACGCTCGACCTGGCTCGCACGCACGGCTTGCCGATCCCGAACGACGCGCCCGAGCCGATGCGAATCGACGCGCGCATCCAGCTGATCGACGTGCTGGTGACGATCGCGCGTGAGCATCGCGTCTACGAGGATCGCCCGCGTACGGCCGCGATGCTCGCCTTGTCGGCCTACGTCGGCGAGGATCCTCCGATCCTGCGCATGGAGGAGTGGGTGCGCTGGTGGCGCAACGTCCTGCCGTCCGAGATCGCCGCGTACGAGGCCCTCGTGGGGTCGTCGAAGCGCGGGGCTTCGGAGTCGCAGGAGCCGACGCCGTGAACGGGGCGGAGGCTTCGGAGGCCCTGCCCGAGGAGTCGCCCCGAGCCAACGCGGCCCCGCGTCCGATGTGGCGTCGGTGGCTCGGTCCGGTGATCGCCCTGGCGCTGATGGCGCTGATCGCGACGACCGTGCAGCGCACGGACACGTTGACCGTGCGCTGGCAGGACACCGCGGACGCCGAGGTGTGGGAGGGTCGCCTCATCGGCAACTGGCAGTCGAGCCCGCTCGAGTTCGTCGTGCATCCGGATCCGACCCGCGCGATCGGTCCCGCGGCGGACCTGCGCCGGGATGGGGGACGCGTGCGTGTGGCCCGCGACCCCGCGCCGGGCCTGCTCGTGATCGAGGGCCCCAAGCCCGTCGTCACCGAAGCACCCGTCTCGTTGACCTGGACCCCCGGCATCCCGCTCGTGTTCCGGTCGATGAGCGGCTGGGCCTTCCTGCGCGCCCTCGTGCTGATCGCGCTGGCCACGCTGGCCACCATCGCACGATGGTGGATCCTGTTGCGCGCGCTCAAACTGGGCACCCCGTTCTGGGAAGCGGGCCGCGTCATCGGCGTGACCTTGTTCTTCAACGTGCTTCTGCCCGGAATCTCGGGCGGGGATCTGGCGCGTGCCGTCGTGGTCGTGCGTGGGCACCCGGAGCGCAAGGCCGACGCCCTGGTCAGCGTCGCGGCCGACCGCGTCCTCGGCCTGCTCGCCATGGTCACCGTCGCCGTCGGGGCGACCTGGTCGAGCTCGGTCTACACCCAGCTGCGGATCCCGGTGGGGCTGGCGTTCCTGGCGCTCGTGGGCGGGCTGTTCGTGGTCGTGAATCCATGGCTGCGCAAGCTCGTGCGCATCGAATCGCTGCTGGCTCGCTTGCCGCAAGGGCGACGCCTGGGCCGGCTCGACGCGGCGGTCCAGGTCCTGGCCCGGGCGCCCGGCGCGGTGTTGCTCGCGTTCCTCCTGTCCCTGGCCAACCACGGCATCCAGGTGGCGGCGATCTCGCACCTGGCGATGGCGCTGGGGGACACGGATCTGAGTTTCCTGTCCCATCTGTGCGTGGCGACCGTGGCGAACACGTTGTCCGCCGTACCCATTTCGCCGGGCGGCTTGGGCGTGGGGGAGGCCCTCTTCGGAACGCTGTTCCAGTGGGGCGGCGGCTCCTACACCCTGGGGGTGGCCACGAGCATCACGTTCCGGCTCGGTATGGTCATCGCGGGACTGGTGGGTGGGTTGGTGCTCCTTTCGCCGCGAGGCCGAGCGATGGGCGCGGGATATCGCGCTTTGACGCGTGAATTGGACGATGGGCCCGATGACGGGCCCGAAGACATGCACAGCGACGGCCCGAAGGCTGGCGGCGAAGCTGGCACCGACGCGCCCAAGTCCTGAGGCGTCTCGATGCGAGCGACGCTCGGGGACCTCAGGTTTGATTCTTGGCGGGCACGCGGCTCCAATGCGGGGCCGCTGGCCCGAGGCCAGGACCTCCACGGTCCCCATTCGCGTGCCGCACCTCCGTTCGCCCGCCCATCGGCGAACGTCTCCCCACCCTGATTCTCCTCCTCGCAACGGCTCCCCCCATGTCCCTGCTCTGCATCGGAACCCTCGCTTACGACACGATCGAGACCCCTACCGATCGTCGGGAACGATCCCTCGGAGGGTCGGCCACCTACTTCTGCGTCGCGTCGGCGTCCTTCGCCAAGCCGCGCCTGGTCGGCGTCGTGGGCACCGATTTCGCGGACGAGGACCGCCAGCTGTTGATCGACAAGCAGGTCGATGTCGAGGGTCTCGAGGTCGCGGAGGGCGAGACCTTCACCTGGGGCGGTCGCTACGAGGCCGACTGGAACACGCGCCACACGCTGTTCACCAACCTGAACGTGTTCGAGCACTTCGACCCCAAAGTGCCGGATTCGTACAAGGACTCGCGCTTCGTCTTCCTGGCCAACGCGCACCCCGCGATCCAGTTGAAGGCCTTGCTGCAGGTCGAGAAGCCCGAGTTCGTCGTCGCCGACACCATGAACCTGTGGATCGACATCGCCCTCGACGACTTGAAGGCGCTGCTCCAGAACATCGACGGCCTGATCCTGAACGACGAAGAGGCGCGCATGCTCACCGGGGAGGCCAACCTGATCCTCGCCGCCAAGGCCGTGCTGACGATGGGGCCCAAGTACGTGATCCTGAAGAAGGGCGAGCACGGCGCGTTCCTGATGAGCGAGAACGTGCACTTCTCCCTGCCCGCCTTCCCGGTCACCCAGGTCGTGGACCCGACGGGCGCCGGGGACTCGTTCGCCGGCGGATTCATGGGCGAGATCGCCCGGGCCGGCAACATCGAGCCGGGCACCCTGCGCCGGGCGATGGTCGCCGGAACGGCCACCGCCAGCTTCTGCGTCCAGGGCTTCAGCCTCGAGGACATCGGCTCCCTC
>TARA_R110002073_G_scaffold336204_1_pt1 | contig 26831 bp, 18 predicted proteins | sample TARA_R110002073 | Tara Oceans TARA_R110002073 (sample SAMEA4397174) | marine metagenome | biome: Polar Biome; feature: [DCM] deep chlorophyll maximum layer (ENVO:01000326); material: water (ENVO:00002006), including particulate matter (ENVO:01000060) such as... | depth 40 m | reverse complement strand
ACATAAAACTCTACTTTTAGACTATCCTATTTTAGGGGATGGCTACCGAGTCATTAATAACAATTCCTGCTAGACCAAAAAATCCAAATAAAGATAATATAGTTAAATCAATACCAAGAATAAAGTGTCCTAAAATAGCGCCAATAATACCAAAAGGTATAGTCACTAATACTAAAAAAGGCCACGTAAAAGAAGCAAAAACCCAAGTTAAAATTAAATAAATTAATGCAATAGCTAATATAGCTCCGTATGCCATATCAGATAAAGTTTGAGCTTGATCTTTATTTCGTCCTTTGAATTTATATTTTATATTATATTTTTCGATTAATTTTGGTAAAAATTTATTTACTACGTCAGATATAATTATATTAGCATTATTTTGAGAGCTATCAACATCTGCACTTATACTAATAGATTCGATTCCTGAATCATGTATTACAATATCTAAACCTCTTTCTGTCTTCCAGGTAACAAGGTTTGATAATGGAACAGCATTGCCATTTTTAGTTGTTATTGGGAAGTTTATTAACGTTGCAAGACTTTGTCTTTGTGCCTTTGGCAATATCACTTTTACTTCTACTTCATTAAATTCTCTGTTAAATATTTGCACAGTATAACCATCAAAAGCTGCTTTTAACTGTTCTGATACATCCTGATAAGTAATGCCTAATCTATGAGCTAATGGGCGTAAAGTAAATATGTTTTCTAATTGACCATAAGGTAGATCATCTTGAGTGTTAAGTACGCCTTTATAAGTATTTAAATGTTTTATTAAATCTAATGAAGCTTGTTTTAAAATTTCATTTGGTTGATTATATAAAACTATGTCAACATCTCCTCCAGGAGGCCCAGCCTTTAATGGAGCTATGTTTAAAGTTTCAATTCCAGATGGCATCTTTATATTTTGACGCCATTTTTTTATAAATTGATTATTAGTTATAGTTCTTTGTTCAGGTGATTTCATCTCTAACCATATACTTGCAACATTACTGCCTGCAAAAGGTGATTTTTCAATAAAAAAAGCTGTGTTTTTGTGAAAAATAGCATTTACAATTAAGTTACCGCCTAGCTGGGCTTCTGTTTTTTCTAAACTAGTTTTAAGCTCACCCATAAAGTCATTGATTTCTCCAATAGGTGTTCCTGAAATAAATCTGACATTTGCATTAATTCTAGTAATTTCCGGATCGGGAAAGAAATTAAATTTTATAATATTTGTAAATACTAAGTTTAGCGTTATAAATGTTATTGCAAAAATAATGACTAAAGTTATTTTAGAATTAGTAACAGCAAGGTCAACAAAAGGTTTGAATTTATTATTTTTAAAATTATCAAAAGCTGAATCTAGTTTGTATCTAACAGATGCCGTGCTTTTTAATTCTTTTTTAGAAAAATGTTTGAAGCTATGGTACAAATGACCAGGTAAAATTAAAAAAGACTCTAATAAAGATGCGATAATAACACATATTACAACAAAAGGGAGTTCAAATAAAAATTTGCCCATAACTCCAGAAATTAGCATCAAAGGTGAAAAGGCAGCAATAGTTGTTAAAGAAGCCGCACTAACTGCTGGCAACATTGTTGCTGTTGCAGCAAGAATAGCTTTAAGAGGAGACATTCCTTGTTCATATTTAGTTAAAGCTTCCTCACCGACAACTATGGCATCATCAACAATAATACCTAAAGCCATTATTAACGCAAAAAGACTAATCATATTAATACTGCCTCCAGCAAAATATAAAATAGACAATGTTGCTAAAAATGCAACAGGAATGCCAGTTGCAACATAAAAAGCAATATGACGATTGAGTAATAAAAATAATATTACAACTAATAGTACTAGTCCAGATGCACCATTTTTAATTAATAAATTAATTCTTTCTTTTAATAACTTCCAGTTTTCAGAAAACGCTACAATTTGAATATTATTAGGTGTATTTTTTTGAGTATTTTTAAGCCAAGTTTGGAATATTTTAGCAGCTTGAAGGCTATCTGATTCTTTTGTTCTTAACAAACTTAAAATAACAGCAGGTTTACCTTTATAAAAAATAAGATGAGAGTCTCTTTCTTGTTGCTCTGATATAGTTCCAATATCTCCAACACGAAGCATGCTGGCTTTATCATCTGTAATAATAGGTAAATTTGCTATTTCATGAGATAGTTTTTTTTGATTTGATGCTCTGATTTGTTGTACTGTACTAAGCTCTTGTAATTTACCTGATGGAATATTCTGATTCTGTTTGTTAATGATTCTACCAATCTCAGGAAGAGATTTTTTTAAGTTATAAAGATTTTTTTTAGATACTTCGATATGAATTTCTTCATCAGGTAGTCCTGATATATCGACCTTGCTAATTCCTGCATTTAATAATTCTCTTTCATAAGTATGAATTAATGATCGAAGTTGGGTTATGTCATTATTTGAACTTATAATAATTTGTGCAACATCTTCATAGAAGATAACTCTAGATGTCTCCGGTTGTTCTATTCCATCTGGCAAATTACTAACAAGATTTATTTTATCTTTTACTTCATTTAAAGCTTGCCCCATATCTGTTCCAGGCATGAATTCTACGTTAATAGAAGATAAGTTTTCTGATGAATTTGATGTAAGTTCTTTTAGATAATTTATACTGCGCAACTCTTGTTCTAATGGTCTTGTTATACTTTCAGAGACATCTTTAGCATTAGCTCCAATCCATTGAGTTTTAACACTGATAACTTCTACATTAAAATCAGGGAAAAATTGTGTGTTTAAGTTTTTAAGAGCCCATAAACCAGAAATTATAAATAATAGCATTAAAACATTTGCGGCAACTGGGTGGTAAGTACATAACGCTATAAATTTAGGTAACCTAGTTTTCATGTGGAAAATTTAACTTTACTTGTTTTAACAATTTTGACAGGTAATCCTTCATTTGCTGTTGCAAGGGTTGAAACAAGAATAAGATCATTGGGTTTTAAATCTGAGCTTTTGATAATTAAATATTCTTTATTATTAACATAATCAATACCAAGTATGTTTATTTTAATTGATTTAAGTTTGGAGTCACTTATCTTATATATAAATTTATCATGATATATAGCAGAAAGAGGAATTAAGTAGCTATTAGGTATTACTGGCATAGTTACTTGAACTTTTACTGTTTTTCCAATTATAGCCAATGGGGGAGTATTATCTTTAAATCTAAAAATAGCATCGGCACCACCTTGGTTAAGTCTTGTTATTGCTGAAATATTTAATAAATCAAGAGTATATAACGTGTTGTATATTTCTGTGATACCAGTTGTGATTTTTTTAGCTTTAGTTGCTTGATAAACTTCTGAAACATAAAGCTCAGGAATTTGGCACCTAATTTCTGTTTTATTATTGTCATGTAGTTCAATTAGAGTTTGTCCTGGTTCCGCTTTTGAGCCTTTTGCTGCATTAATTTGAGTGATATATCCATCAATAGGGGATGTAATATTTGATCTTTTAAGATCTAATAATAAATTATCTAATTCATTATTAGCTTGTTGTAATTGATGTTTTAATTCAGATTTTTTTATAGGATGAGTATCTATTTCTTTTTGTCTATTTATTGTTGCTAATTGAGAGTTTTCTAAATCAAATAAAGCATCGTCTGCTTGTTTTTTAGATATAGCTTGTTTCTTTTGTAACTCTTCAAATCTTGAAACATTTTTTTTGGCAATTTTTAATTTATGTTTTTCAGCTTTTAAAAGTTGTTGATCAAATTCATAGTTTTTATCTAAAAGAGCTATTTTTTGATTAATAGATTGAATTTTGTTTTTTTGTAATTCAATATCATTGTGTAATTCTTCGATGTTAAGTTTAATTAATAATTTGCCTTGTTTAACATATTCTGTTGTGTGAACTAATACTTCATCAACATAAGTATTAATAGGAGATTTCAATTTAGTTATATATGGATTAATGATCGTTCCAAAGAGATTTATTTTTGGGTTGTTATTAGTTATTTGTAATTGAAGTACGCTTATAGATGTTAAGTTTTTTTTTACTGATTTTTTTTCGGCAGAACTTTTGAATACATACATCATCAAAGTAACTAAAATTACGGCTAATAATAATGAAAAAATAATAATCGAGCTTCGAGTTTTTGATAAAGAATTTGTAATCATATTTAAAATATTTAAATTAAGTTTAATATTTTCTTATTACTTGTATAATAGTATATTAAGTCAAAATTAAATACTAATACTAAAATTATAGAGGGTATTTTGTGTCAGCAGATATATCAATTACTAGTTTATTTTTAAATGCTACTTTGTTTGTCAAGTTAATAATGTTTGTTCTTTTATCTATGTCAATTATGTCATGGGCTATTATCTTTAAAAAAATATTAATATTTAGAGAAATTAAAAACAGAGATCATAAATTTAGAGCTAAATTTTGGAATGCTCGAGATATATTTGATTTTTATAAAAGCATTAAAGCTAAAAAAGAAACGGTTGGGAGTGAATTAGTTTTTAAAGAAGGATTTGCTGAATTTATTAAATTAAGGAAAGTAACTAGCGCACCTAGTAATGTAATTTTAAGCTCAGTAAAACAACATTTACAAGGAACTGTTCATAAGATAGCCTTAAAGCTTGAAGAAAATGTATCATCATTAGCCACAATAGCATCTGTTAGTCCATATATTGGGTTGCTAGGAACTGTTTGGGGCATTATGCATTCTTTTATTTCAATAGGTAGTGTTCAGCAAGCAACTCTAGCAATGGTCGCTCCTGGTATAGCAGAGGCTTTAATAGCAACAGCAATGGGTTTATTAGTGGCTATCCCTGCATCGGTTGCATATAACAGATTTTCAAGTCAAATTAATTATAGTGTAAATCAAATGGAGCTTTTTTCAGATAGATTATTTGGGGTTTTGCAGCATGAAGTTTATAGCAAAAATGTTGCATCTAATAATAATCAGACAACAGAGCAAGTTGTATAAAATATTTTTTAAATTTATTTAAAGGTTTTTTAAAGTAAATGAGTCGATATAAAAAACAAAAGTTTGTCTCAGAAATAAACATCGTTCCTTATGTTGATGTAATGTTAGTTCTGCTAGTTATATTTATGGCAACGGCGCCTTTATTAACACAAGGTGTAAAAGTAGACTTGCCTCAAGCTAAAGCAAAAATTATAGCGCAAGACAATACTATACCTATTATTGTCTCGGTTGATTATAAAGGTCATTATTTTTTAAATATTAGTGAAAAACCTAGTGAGGAAATAATTCCTAAAGATTTAGTTTTGAGAATTGCTGCAGAGCTTAATATTGATAAGAACAGGCAGGTTATGGTTCAGGGTGACAAAACAGTTGATTATGGCAAAATTGTAACGGCAATGGCTTTATTGCAACAGGCAGGAGTTAATAATGTTGGGTTAGTCACTGACCCGAATATAAGTTGAGAGAAAAGATCATGAGAAGTCATAAATTAAGCATTAATAACAAAAATAATCAAAAAAACCAATTTAAATATTTAGGATTTTCATTATTATTTCACCTATTATTGGTTTTTATATTATTAGCAAATGTTGTAATAATTAGTAAAAGTGATAACTATAAAAGTTTTATATCAAGTAATACCAAAAGTAATCAAATAAAAAAAAATTCTCAAGTTGAACCAATTAATGCAGTTACGATTGCTAAAGATGATATTGAGCGTGAAGTTGCTAGAATTAAACAGCTTGATATTAATAAAAAACAAAAAGAAGAAAGTAGAGTTAAAGATTTAAATAGTAAAATAGCTGCTTTAAATAAAGCTAATAATTTAGCTAAGAAAAAATATAATAAGATTAAGCAAGATGAACAAAATACTTTGTTAAGTTTACATCGTAAAAAAAATTCCCTTGAAAAATCATTAACCGAGATGGAAGCTAAAAAACAAGAAGCTTCAGAAGAAGTTAAAATTGTTAAACAAAGAGCAGATTATTTAAAAAAGAAATTACAAAAAGAAGCCGCTAGGAAAAGATTATTAGCCGAGCTTCAAGAAAAGCAAGAAAAGCGTATGTTAGATATTCTATCTGAAGAAGAGAAAGGATTAAATCAAGAACAAGAGAAATTATCATTAAAAAAGCAACAAATAGTAAAATTTATAATATTGCAACGCAATAAAGTATCTAAAAATTGGTTGGCTCAGGATCATTTTATTGGTAAAAACTTAGAAACTAAATTAGAAATCGCTTTGAGTTCTTCTGGAGAAGTTTTATCAGTAAATATCATTAAAAGTAGTGGTGATGGGGCATTAGATTTATCTGCTAAAAATGCTATTTTGAAATCATCTCCTTTGCCAGTACCAAATGAAAGAGAGATTTTTGAAGAGTTTAAAAAATACAGATTTACATTTAAACCAGACGAACTAAAAATGATAAATTAAAAAATAATAAATCAAAACATAATACACCAAAGGATTTTAAACAATAGAATGCGAATATCATATGCTATTTTAAGCAAATTAACTTTTATTATTTTGTTTAATATTCTATCTATAAATTCAAGTTATGCTATTTTAGATATTGAAATTACTAAAGGCGTAGAGGCCGCTATACCTATAGCAATAGTTCCTTTTAAATATGAATTTTTAAATACTCAAGAGAAACTAATTGGTAGCTCAGATTTATCAGAAAAGATATCTAAAGCAGAAAAAATTGAAAATATTGTAACTTTAGATCTATACAGAAGTGGTTTGTTTAGACCTATACAAACTAAAGATTTAATTCAAAAGCCAACTGATATAAAAGAAGTTAATTATTCTTATTGGCGAAATCTTGGTGTTGAGAATGTAATCATTGGTACAGTAAAAGAAATTGAGCAAGATAAATATGAAGTACGTTTTAATCTAGTTGATATTTATAATATACCAACAAGTAATAAATCCAGTTTAGGAACTTCTTTTTTGTCAAAAAATTATGAAGTTAACAAAAAAGGATTCAGAAAGTTAGCGCATCACGTGAGTGATGTGATTTTTGAGTCTTTAACCGGAATAAAAGGTACTTTTTCTACAAAAATAGCCTATGTTAACGTTAACTGGAAATCTGATAATAAAATAGATAATTATGTTTTAGAGGTTGCTGATTTTGATGGTTTTAATCCTCAGCAAGTTGTTGTTAGTAGTGAGCCAATTATGTCTCCTGTATGGCATCCTAGTGGCAAGAAAATTAGTTACGTTACTTTTGAGAATAAAAAAGCAGAAATTAAGACATTAGATCTTCGTACTGGACAAACTAAATTAATAACTTCTTTTAAAGGAATTAATGGCGCTCCTGCATGGTCTCCTGATGGTAATAAGCTGGCTTTAGTTTTATCTCAAGATGGTAATCCTAATATATATATTTTAGATGTAAAAACTAAAAAGCTTAAAAAAGCGACTAATGGTTGGTCTATTGACACTGAGCCAAGATGGCTTCCTAGTGGAGATAGCATTATTTTCACATCAAATAAAGGCGGAAGTCCTCAAATATATAAATACAGTTTAAAAAGTGGCAAAACTAACAGGGTTACTTTTAATGGAGGATATAACGCAAGAGGAAGTGTTGCTGCTGATGGAAAAACATTGGTTATGCTTCATAAAAACGAAGATGGTTTTAAAATAGCAATGCAAAACTTAGATACAGGCGAAGTAAAAATTTTAACAGATACAAGTTTAGATGAGTCCCCAAGCTTATCACCTAATGGCAATCAAATTATTTATTCTACAATGGATAATAATAAAAGAATTTTAGCTGCAATATCATTAGATGGTAGTGTGCAGTTAAAGCTACCAGCTCGAAAAGGGGACGTGCGCGAACCAACTTGGTCGCCATTTTTATAAATATAATAATTGGAGATATATGATGAAAAAAATTAAATTGTTAGGCCTTTGTGCTGCATTACCTTTGTTATTTATTACAGGCTGTAGTAAAACCAATCAAAATGACATGAACTCTAGAAAAGGTGGTTATGCATCTAATTCTTCAGATGAGTCTTATGTTAGAACTAATGGCATGGATGATTCTAATTATGCTCTAAAAGGCACGAAAAAATCAGGTGTGCAAGTTGTTTACTTTGATTTTGATAGAAGTAGTTTAAAAGGCGGGGCTGATGATGTTGTTGCGGAGTATGCTGCTTTTTTATTAGCTAATCCTAATACTAAATTGCGTATTGAAGGGCATACTGATGAAAGAGGCAGCAGAGAATATAATATTGCTTTAGGTGAAAGAAGAGCAAAAAGTATTTCAAAAATTTTAGCATCTCATGGCGTGCCTAGTAATAGATATGAAATAATTAGTTACGGTGCTGAAAAACCAGCGGTTAGAGGTCATGACGAAAATTCTTGGAGTAAAAATCGTCGCGCTAATCTTTCTGTTGGAAATAAATCTGTTGGGTAATGATTATCTACCTTTCCCATCAGTGGGAAAGGTAGCTTAAGAAGAGTTAATTATAAATAATTTAATTAGGCTAAATAATATGAATAAAATTTTTATAAAATCTTTAGTTTTTAGTCTTTGGTTTAGTAGTTATAATATATTAGCAGTTGCTGAAGTTATTGATTCATCGGAATTTTTAGACTTAAATAATGGCCAAGATGTAGAAATTATTACAGATTTAGAATCAGGCTCAGTTAATCAAAATTATCAAGAAACAAATAGTAAAAATCAGCCTGAGGTATCAGAACAAGATATTCAAGTTAGCCAGGATGTCGTTAGTGATTTTGATAATAGTAGTTTAGAAGATAAAGAAGAGAGCTCTAGAAATTCATTTCAGACCAAAAAATATGATATTAGCAATTTATCTATTCCTTCAAGAATGACAAGATTAGAAAATATTTTAGATGCACAAAATTATTATAAACAAGAAAGTGTTATCCAAGAACTAAGAGCAGATATTCAGAAATTAACTGGAAAATTAGAAGAGCAAGAGCATAGGTTTACACAGTATCAAAAGCAGCAAGAATTATTAAGTAAAGATAAAGAAAGAAGGTTAGATAATATAATCGCATCTCTTAAAAGCAATAAAAATAGTAATTTTGTCTTACATGATAATGACACTAATACTAATAGTGCAGTTAATACAGAAAAAGATGTTTATACCCAAGGCTATGATTATTTAAAATCAAAACAATACGATAAAGCCGCTTATCAATTGCAAGGGTATCTTAAAAAATATCCAGATGGTAAATATGTTGATAATGCTAATTATTGGTTAGGAGAAGTATATTTATTACAGTCAAATTTATCAGGGGCCATGGATGCTTTTAATACTATATTAACTAAACATCCAAAAAGTGAAAAAGCTAAAGAAGCCTTGCTTAAAAAAGGTATTGTATATATTTATCAACAAAATTTTGTTGATGCTAAGAAGACTTTTGAGAATCTTAAAAAACAATACCCTAATACAGTTGTAGCAAGATTAGCTGAATCAAGATTGCAGCAAATAAAAGAACAGCTTGAATAAAATATAAAAATATAATATTATTTTGATTACATTATTGTAATATAGCTGAATGATATAAATAATATTATATTTCCTTATGAGCATAATCCCAGATACGAAAAAGCGTGATTTTACTAATACTCTAAGAATTACCGAAATTTTTTACTCTTTGCAAGGGGAGACTCGGACTATAGGGCTGCCTACTGTTTTTGTTAGATTAACAGGGTGTCCATTAAGATGTGGGTATTGTGATACAGAGTATGCTTTTTTTGGTGGTAAAATTCAAACAATAGATAATATTATTAATACTATAGCTAAATATAAAGCTAAATATATTACAGTAACAGGTGGAGAGCCATTAGCTCAAAAAGGTTGTATTAAGCTTTTAGAAAAGTTATGTGATTTAGATTATAGAGTCTCTTTAGAAACAAGTGGGGCTCTTGATATATCTAATGTTGATAAAAGAGTTGTTACAATACTAGATTTGAAAACCCCAGGCTCAAAAATGAGCAATAAGAATTTATATACTAATTTAGATTATTTAGATCAAAATAAAGATCAAATTAAATTTGTTCTATGCGATTACCAAGATTATCTTTGGGCTAAAGAAATAATATCTAAATATAATTTAATTAATAAAGCAGAAGTATTATTATCCCCAAGTTTTGGTGAAGTTGATTTAAAGGACTTAGCTAAATGGATTTTAGAAGATAACTTACAAGTTAGAATGCAATTACAATTGCATAAGTATATTTGGGGTGATGAGAAAGGACGTTAATAATTAAAAAAAAATAAAAAAAATTAATAAAAATTATTGACATAAAATATCAGGAATATATAATATACACATATTCAACGATGGGTCGTTAGCTCAGTCGGTAGAGCAGTTGGCTTTTAACCAATTTGTCGCAGGTTCGAACCCCGCACGACCCACCATCATGTTTTAGCTGAATTTTTTATTAAATCCAATAGTTATCTTAAGACCAGTTTTACTATACTCAGAGTCATCTAGTTCTATAGTAGCCTTGTGTAAATCTATAATCTTTTTAACAATAGACAAGCCTAAACCGGTACCAGATTCTTGTGTGCCTAGTGTTCTGTAGAATCTATCAAAAACTCGCATCCTTAATTCTTTTGGAATGCCTGGACCACTATCAGTTATTTCTATGAAAACTTTTTTATTTTTACTAAATAATTTAATCCAAACTTTTTGGTTGTTTTCAGGGTTATTTGGGGTATACCTAATAGCATTATCTATAATATTTCTAAATAAGATGCTTAGGCTAGTTTTATTTGCTTGAATACTAGGTAACTTATCATCTGATAAAAATTGAAGAATCACATTTTTGTGATTTGCATATAATTCTAGTTCAGGTAATAATTCTGCAATAACTATTTTTAAATCGCAATTTATAATGTTATTTAACATTTGAGTCGAAGATATTTTACTTAGCTCTAGTAATTGATCTATAACATGAGCACAGCGTCCAGCACTTCGAATTACTTGTTCTAAAGCATGTTTTTGTTTGTCTGGATTTGGCTCTCTTAGAGCTATTTGAGTTTGCAGTTTTAGACCCGCAATAGGAGTTCTTAATTCATGGGCTGCATCTGCGTTAAATTTTTTTTCTCTATCATAGGTTTCTTGTAAAATATGAAATAAGTTATTTATAGATTTAATTAAAGGTAATATTTCCTTAGGAATATTATTTTCTGTAATAGGGGCTAGATTTTTAGGATTGCGCTGGCTAATTTTATCAGACACAATAATTACTTTATTCATAAAGTGATTAATTAATACCATAATAATTATAAATATTAATATGATAGTTATAATTATAGGAATTATTTTATTAACTAATAATTGTTGAATAGTTTCTTGTCTAGTTTCTTCTAGATGAGCTACTTGAATGATGATGTTATTATTACTGCTAATAAATGTAAAAACTAACCAAGCTTTTTTATCAATAATATTAGTGCTAAATCCTGCTTTATCTATTGGAGCTAAAGAGTTTTTCGTTGGATTGGCTCTTGAATATAATAATAACTCGTTTTGTTTATTTCTAATTTGAAATATAGTTTTAAGATCTCCACTTTTACTATATTTTTTAATAGTATCAGTTAATTCTTGTTGATCTATATTTTCGGTTAAAGATGTTTTAGCAACCGCCTCTACAGAGAGGTTTAGTTTTTTTTGAATATCTTTTAATATATTTTTATTTACATTAATAACCGAATAGATTGAGTTTAAATCTCTTGCTTTACTTAATAGCTGAACATTATAAAAAGATTCTATAAAATCCTTATTTTTATAATAAGACCAAACGATATAAAAAGTATTAATTATAGCAAGAGCTATAAAGACATAAATTAATAGTAACGACTTTATTGATTTCATTTATACTGCTTTTACATATCTTTAGGTTTGTCTATAATATATCCAATTCCTCTGATAGTCCTGATAATATTACTAGGTAATTTTTTTCTTATATTATGAATATGAACCTCAAGAACATTACTATCAATGTCTTCATCTAAACCATATAGGTGTGAAGTTAATTTTTCTTTAGTTAAAACTTTACCCATATTTTCAGCAAGTTTAGCTAAAAGCTGAAATTCTTTTTTGGGTAGATTTATCTCTTTATCATTGTATTTAATAATATGAGTATTTGTATCAATAGAAATACCTTGAATATTGATTGAATCTTGCATTTTATTAGTGCTTCTGCGATGTAAAGCTCTAATTCTTGCTAGTAGTTCATCAATATCAAAAGGTTTAGTCATGTAATCATCAGCACCAAGATTAAGACCAGATAACTTGTCTTCTTTTGAATCTTTTGCTGTTAGAATAATAACTTTAGTCTTAACGCCTTTATTTCTAATGGAATGTAAGATAGAAGCGCCTTCTTTTCTTGGCAGGCCTAAATCTAGAATACAAAGATCATAATCTATATCTTTTAAAGCACTTTCAGCTTCAATACCATCCTTAAGCCAATCAACAACATAGCCTTCTTGTTTAAGGCCAGATTTCAGGCCATCCCCTAAAATATCATCGTCTTCTACTAATAAGATATACATATGAAGCTCTCGTAAATTTTTAATAGTCAATTAATATACTAAAGTATATTTTAAATTATAGTATATTTTTATTAAAAATAGAAAGAGGTGTATAAGATTTGAATAAATTTTACTTAAAATTTATTTAAGATAAAAAAAATGGATAAGCTAAGCTTATCCATTTTATAATGCAGTTTTATAGCTCTAGTAAATTACTATATTAATCTTCCCACTCAAGGGCTCCACCAGTTTGATACTCAATTACTCTTGTTTCAAAGAAATTTTTCTCTTTTTGTAAATCTAATAATTCACTCATCCATGGAAAAGGATTTTCTGCACCAGGATAAATTTCATCTAATCCGATTTGAGCGCATCTTCTATTTGCTATAAATTGTAAATATTCTAAGAACATTTTTGCATTTAGACCTAATATTCCACGAGGCATAGTGTCTACTGCATATTGATATTCCAGCTCAACAGCTTCTTTAATCATTGCGACTACTTCTTCTTGCATTGCTTTATCCCAAGTTTCAGGATTTTCTATTTTTATTTGGTTGATGACATCAATACCAAAATTTAAATGCATCGATTCATCACGTAAAATATATTGCAATTGCTCAGCTGTGCCTACCATTTTATTACGGCGACCCAATGCAAATACTTGTACAAAACCAACATAGAAGAAAATGCCTTCAAAAGTAACGTAAAACGCAATAAGATCTCTTACTAGTCTTTTATTTGTTTCAGGTGTACCTGTTGTAAAGTTAGGATCTGATAAGCTTTGTGTATATTTTAATGCCCAAGAAGCTTTATTAGCAACAGATGGAATTTCGCGATACATATTGAACATTTCAGCTTCATCTAATCCTAAAGATTCAATAATATGCTGGTAAGAATGTGTATGTAATGCTTCTTCAAAAGCTTGTCTTAATATGTATTGTCTGCACTCAGGATTAGTAATATGTCTATATACTGCTAATACTAAGTTATTTGCAACTAGAGAATCTGCTGTTGAAAAGAAACCTAAACAACGTTTAACTAAAGTTCTTTCATCGTCAGTTAAGCCATTAGGATCTTTCCATAAAGCGATATCTAAAGACATATTAATTTCTTCAGGCATCCAGTGATTTGCACAAGCATCTTTATATTTTTGCCAAGCCCAAGGATATTTAAAAGGAACTAATTGGTTTACATCAGCATCACAATTAATCATTTGTTTATCGCTTACTTTAACAGCAGAAGCACCCATTTCTATGTTGCCAAGGCCTGTTGCCGCATTATTTATAGATTTTGGCATAATTTTTATCTCCATGTTTTTAATTTTTAAAAAGGTCTCTCCTCACTATGGAGGAGAGTTTAATATTTACTGGCAAGACTCACAATCAGGATCATCAATTGAACATGTTTGACTCACAACATTTTGAACTGAATTTAACTCATGTGAATTAATAGTCGATTTTTCAACAGCTGTTGCACCTTTACTTCTTAAATAATAAGTTGTTTTAAGGCCAGACGTCCAAGCTAGTTTGTACATTGTATCTAGCATTTTACCAGAAGGTTGTTCTAGATATAAGTTTAAAGACTGCCCTTGATCTATCCATTTTTGTCGTCTAGATGCAGCGTGTATCATACATAATGGGTCTAATTCAAAAGCTGTTGCATATTTAGCTTTAATATTATTAGGAATTCTAGTAATGCTTTTTAAGCTACCATTAAAATACTTTAAATCATTAACCATCACGTTATCCCATAATTCTAGTTCTTTTAAGTCATTCACTAGATATGGGTTTATTACTGTAAATTCGCCTGATAAATTTGATTTAACAAATAAGTTTTTATAAGTAGGCTCAATAGATTGACTAACACCACATATATTAGAAATAGTAGCTGTTGGAGCTATAGCTAAAACATTTGAATTTCTAATGCCATGTTGTTTTAATTCTTTTCTAACAGCATTCCAGTCTAATGTACTAGATGTATCAACATTAAGAAACTTACTATCACGAGATTTTTGTAATAACTCTATAGAATCTATAGGTAAAATTCCTTGATCCCATAATGAGTTTTTATATGTTTTATAACTGCCACGCTCTTTAGATAATTTAATTGAGGCTCTTATTGCATAATAACTAATTAGTTCCATTGATTCATCGGCAAAGTCTATAGCTTTTTGTGAGTCATAAGGAATATCTAGTTTATACAAAGCATCCTGAAACCCCATAACTCCCATTCCAATTGGTCTGTGCTTTAAATTAGAGTTTTCAGCTTGTGGTACAGAATAAAAGTTAATGTCTATAACATTATCAAGCATGCGAATTGCTGTAGTTATAGTTTTTTCTAATTTAGTTTTATCTAATTTACCATCATCTGTAATATGTTGAGGTAAATTAACTGAACCTAAATTACATACAGCTATTTCATCAATAGATGTATTTAAAGTAATTTCAGTACATAAATTAGAGCTATGTACAACACCAGCATGTTGTTGAGGTGATCTGATATTACATGGATCTTTAAATGTAATCCAAGGATGACCTGTTTCAAAAATCATACTTAACATTTTGCGCCATAAAGTTTTAGCAGATATAGTTTTGAAGCATTTAATTTTACCTTCTTTAGCCGCTTTCTCATATTCTGTATATTTTGTAACAAAAGCATCTCCATATAAATCATGCAAATCAGGAGTTTCATCAGGAGAAAATAAAGTCCAAGATGTATCAAGATGAACACGCTCCATGAATAAATCAGGAATCCAGTTTGCTGTATTAATATCATGAGTACGGCGACGCTCATCACCAGTATTTTTTCTAAGCTCTAGAAATTCTTCTATATCCATGTGCCAAGTTTCAAGATAAGCACACAATGCACCTTTTCTTTTACCACCTTGGTTTACCGCAACTGCAGTATCATTAGCAACTTTGATAAATGGTACAACACCTTGAGATTTACCATTAGTGCCTTTAATATGAGCATTAAGGGCGCGAACTGGAGTCCAATCATTGCCAAGCCCACCTGCATATTTAGATAACAGAGCGTTATCTTTTATTGCATCATAAATTCCAGCTAAATCATCTGGTACTGTTGTTAAATAACAGCTTGATAATTGTGATCTTAAAGTTCCAGAATTAAATAAAGTAGGAGTTGAGCTCATAAAATCAAATGTAGATAGATTTAAGTAAAACTCAATCGCTTTTTCATTCTTATTATCTTCATTTAAAGCAAGCCCCATTGCAACACGCATAAAAAAGGCTTGAGGCATTTCTAAACGTATACCATCTGTATGTAAGAAGTAGCGATCATATAAAGTTTGCAGGCCTAAATAAGTAAATTGTAAATCTTTATCTGCAATAATTGCTTTACCTAGTTTATCTAAATCAAAAGATAATAACTTTGAATCTAATAATTCAACATCAATTCCTTTTTGAATAAATTTTTTGAAATATTCAGGATATACTGCAGCCATTTCTGTTTGAGTTATATCATTTTGTAAATCCATTGCTTTAAGAGTTTCTGTCCTTAAAGTATGAAGTAATAACCTTGCTGTAACAGAACTATAATTAGGCTCTACTTCTATTAATGGTCTTGTTGCCATAATCATGGATTTATAGACATCTTGAATAGGAACTTCATTATATAAATTTTTCACAGAATCATTAAAAATTTTATCAGCATTAACCGATTCTAGATCAAAGCATGCTTCTTTCAATAGTTTGAGAAGATGTTCTTCTGGAAGAGGAGCTATTTCTCCTGACTCAAGTTTTACTTTAATATCGTGTTTATTTTTTTTAGCGGCTGTTTGTTGTTCTAGCTCTCTTGCTTTATTATGTTCGGCTCTATATAAAATATAAGATCTTGCTACTTCATAGTCGCCTTTGCGCATTAAAGATAATTCAACTTGATTCTGAATGTCATATTCTATATCTAGAACACCACCACTAGGCATTTTTTCTTTAAATATTTTATTAATTCCAGCTGTTAATTCTGCAACAATATTATGAATTCTAGAAGACTTTGCTGCATTTGAGCCTTCTATTGCAAGATAAGCTTTTGTGATTGCTACGGAAATTTTATTTTCATCATAAGGAACAACTGCTCCATTTCTTTTAATGACTTTTAGTGTGCCAGGTTTTTGAGCCGAGGCTACTGTTTCTGTAAAATTTTGCAAATTATTATTTTTAATAGATGATGACATGAAATTCTCCGTTAATTAATAAAATTAAGCCAGCAATTCTAAATTCTTAAATATACCATATATAGTGGTCTGTTAACTTCTAATAACAAGATAGAGTGTATTTCAACAAAAAGCAAGTGGATAAATATGTGGATAAGCTTGTGGATAAATTGTGGATTTGCTCTTAATACTTATAAAGTCATTTGTTATTAAATCGAATTTTACTATTAAAAATTAATACCTTGCTATACTTAATATTAAGAAGTCGTTTTTGTAAATTTTCTAAAAAAAATAAAAAAAAAATTAAAAAAAATTAAAAAAAATAAAAAGTTTTATGAATGATTTATTGATATTAATTCTCGCCTGTATTTTAAGTAGTGTAATAACTATTTTTTTTGTTTTATTTGCCAAAAATATAAAGGCATTAAATCATAAAAAACAAGTTAGTTCGTTATTTAATTTGGTTAAAAAAAATCGATTAAATCATGCTAAAAAGCTTAAAGAGCTTTTTATTAAAAATGATGAGAATCTTGATAATATCGAACAAAAAATTATTAAGTTTTTAAATTTAGAGCAAGCATTTTTTATTGAAATAACTAAAGCGTTGTTAGGAAATAATAAATATAGTTTGAATTTGTTATATAAGTCCTATAGTGAATTATATACTTATTTACAGCTATTATTTGAAGAAAATTTTTATGCCCATAATCAGGCTAAAAGTAAACAACAATTATCTGAAATATCTAATAAAGTTCACTTACAAGAAACTAATAATTTATTACGAGGAAATTTTAAATTTAATATACCAAGCGGAAAAGAGCTTATATCTAATAAGAGCTCTAATAGTTTAAATGATTTATACCAAAAATTTTATTTAGAAAAAGATAAAAATATTCAAGTCAGGTTCAATGACAAAATAGACAATGGTTTATTTGGAAATCTTGATGATAATGACTCTGATTATTATTATAAAAAACTTGGTTTGGAATTAAATAAAAAAATTATACACTCAAATAAACAAAATAATGTAGCTATCAATAATAGATATAAAATTGATAGCTTATCTAGTAAAGATGAAAGGGTGTTAATTGTTAAAAATCTAACTGATGAAACAGAAGAAGTTTAATCAGCTTGATGTCTTTCACGCATTTCAGAAAGAGTTTTGCATTCTATGCATAAAGTAGCAGTAGGCCTTGCTTCTAATCTTCTTAAGCCAATTTCCTCACCACATTCTTCACAATAGCCAAAATCTTCTGAGCCAACACGATTTAAACTTTCATCAATTTTTTTGATTAGTTTTCTTTCTCTATCACGGTTTCTTAGTTCAATGCTAAACTCTTCTTCTTGAGATGCTCTATCATTTAAATCAGAATAGTTTACCGAGTCTTTTTTCATATGAGATACAGTTTTATCAACTTCTTGCATTAGCTCATTTTTTAAATTGCCAAGCATCCCTCTAAAATGTTCTTTTTGGTTCTCATTCATATAAGCTTCACCGTTTTTCATCGTATATGGCTTGTATGAATGATTAAGGTCCATGTTATTATCAGTTTTAGTCATTTTTATAATCTCCATCTAAAAACTTAACTATATGATTTTATTGTAAAAAAATATCAATTAAAATCCGTAGGTTTAATATTACCATTCTGTGTCTAATTTTCAAAGTGAAAATTTATGGCGCAGTATACTTATAGCACAATTAACTTAAGTATGACCAAATAAATTATATTAATGTTCCTTTTTTAATACATTTAATTAGTTATTTAATTTTGATAAATCAAGACAGAACTTTTCTTCTTGCTTTGATAACTCATCTTGGTTTTCTAATTGTTTCTCTAATACAGCATGAGTTGCATCAGATACATTATTAGGATTTTCTGCTCTTTTAGTTATTCTTGTTTTCAAAATATCAGGGTCATTTTCAAGGCTTGCAATACCAAATTTTGCCCCTATTTCTTGAGTTAATTGATAAAATTTATCTCTATAATGTTTTTTCAAGAAAGTCGCATCTACAACTACAGAGTAACCAGTTTTCAATAAGAATTTGGCTTCTTCAAGTAGTTTATCATAAGTTTTTTCTGTAAATTCTAAATTATAGATATTTGCATCATGTGATTTTTCATAAGGATGTAAATTAGCTAAGCGCTTTCTTTCTATGTCTGAGCTTACATGAATTAATTGGTATTTTTCTGATAATAATCTACTTATGTGTGTTTTGCCACTGCCTGATGCTCCATGAGTAATAACTAAAGTAGGTACAGGCTTGGTTATATATTTTAGTGCAAGATCAATATATTTACGATATTGCTCAAAATATTCAGTACCTTTATCTTTTTGGAGTAAGTTGATTTTAGCTCTAACAATTGCTCTATAGCTTAAATAATATGGCAAAATAGCTAAAGATTGATAATCACCAGTATATTGTAAGTATTTGTTTAATAATCGATAACTATACTCATCACAATTATTAAAATCTAAATCCATAATTAAAAAGCCAACATCGGCAATAGTATCAATCCAATGGAATGTTTTATTAAATTCAATACAATCAAATATAATAGGTTTATTATTATGTAAAATAATATTACCTAAGTGCATGTCACCATGGCAGGCTCTAATTAGCTTATTTTTTTTTCGTTTTACAAAATGGTCAAATCTTTTTTCATAGAAATTTTTAGCCCATTTAGAAATTTTATCTAAATTATCAAAATCTTCTTGTTCAGTTAATAATTCCCTAATTTGAGTAAAATTTTCTATCACAGGCTTTTTTAATTGCTCTGGGGCACCAAGTAATTCATTTGGTGGATTATTTTTAGCTTTTACATGAAATTCTGCAATTTGCATTGCTAGATTATCAATATGAAACCTTTTTATTTTATACGGTTTTTTAATTAGAGTAATAAATAATTCATCTTGCGAAAATTCATTCATTTTTAAAGTGTATTCTATGACATTATCATTTTCAGAAACATCATTAATGTTTTTTAATGTGATTTTATTATTGGTTTCAATAATAGCCATAACACCAATATATAGTTCTCCTGCAAGGGCTTGGTTAAGCACAAACTCAAGTTTGCAGTATTTTTTGCGTTTTTCTAAAGTTGTATAATCTAAGAAGCCAAAATCGACGTCTTTTTTTATTTTATAAGCATATTTACCAGTTAATATAACCCATGATGCGTGCGTATCAAGGACTCTTATCTTATTAACTTGATGTTTGAAGATATCTTTAGCGCTTTGAGAAGTTAGAGTCTCGATTAAGCTGTTTTGTAACACAAGATTATACCTTTTAAAAAAACAGAACAAGGTAAGGATTTTACCTTTTATTTGTATTACAGTAAATCTTTATAGTGTTATAAAATCAAAAATAAAAAATAAGCGTGCAAAAAACTCTAAAATATAATCTGTGAAGTAACAATAATTATATTTGCTGACTTTATTGTAGAATAATGGTAAGTTAGTTAAGCTAAGCATCATTGTTTTTTGCTATTAGTGCTATTAAAGGGTATAGAGGTATTTTATTGTGGCGAATTCTGATAATCCAAAAGAAGACTTGTTTTTAAATGCAGCAATTAGTGTTGAGGCTGAAAGTGAAGTTGAGCAAGTGATTGAAGAAGATAAAGAAGTTGATGAGAAAAATTTTAATCTTAATCATAGTGCTATATTAGATAAACAAGATTTTTTAAGAAAAATTCAAGCTAAAAACTTTAAAGATTTAGATGATAATGAATATCCTTCTTTATTAGAATCTAATAATTTTTGGGATGCATGGATAGGCGGCAATAATTTTTTTACAGCACAAGCGAAATATCTAGGTTCAGACTTATGTGAATTTTTGTTAAAACATAAAGACAAGTTTGAATATGGTCTAGACTTAAAGCATTTGCCCGCAGGTTTTTTTTGGCGTAAAAGTAATTCAGAGCAATTATTACCTGATGTTTTAGATTATGATAAATATTATGCTGAAGTGCAATTTAGAGCAAATAAAATATCTAAGCTTGCTGTAAATTGCGATACTGAGTCACTTGATACAATTGAAAGTATAGATTTAGATATTGATAGTATTATTGATGATTTTGATGCACTTAATAAATCTTGGTGGGAATGTTTATATGATGCTCATAATAAAACAGTTAGTTCTGATTTAAATAATAAAAAAGTTTTATTAATTAGTTATCTTGACTTTAAAGATAAGCTTAAAAACTTAAATTTAACGTTGCCAATAATTGATTCTAATCATGACTTTCAAGATATAAAAAGTTTACCTGTAACATTAGGTCGTATTTTAGCTATTATTGAGAGCTGTAAAGTAGATGATCGCCAAGAACAGTTAAATTTAATCCCAAAATTGGATTTAAAAAGTAATAGCGTCATAACTATTGTAAATAACAATAAAAATGCATTAGAGCAAAAAAAATGCTCTTTTGTTTTTCCTTCCGTAGTTAATAATTTTTCAGACTGTAAATTGTGCGCAGAAAATAAGTTTATTATAAGAAATATTACTACGCATAATACTATGAATATTTATCTTTCTTATCAAGATAAAAGAAGAAGCATAATATTTTATAATGAAGCTGTAAATATTTTACAAAATACAGTATTTAAAGATGCAGATATAGCTGAAAATGATAAAAATTTTTTTTATAGTATGCTTGCAGAAAGTACATCAGGAGATCAATATCTTGATATTAGTGATAAAGATGCTTTAGAGTACTGGCAAAATATTTGTTTAGCTATGAAAAATGTAAAGTTATCAACGCAGATATATTGGGCAGCAAAAGCAATGGTATCAAATCCTAATGCTCATGTTAAAGAAGAGATAATAAAGACACTTTATTCTGTCGATTGTCCTAATCTTGTCGTATTATGCAAAGTAGTTGAGCATCAAAAGTATTGGTTGTCTAAAATGGGGCTTGCAAATGCATCAGTATTACAAAACAAAATTACAGAATTTGTTGATAGCTTAAAAGCGCTTAAAGATAGAAAAATTAATTATACAGAAGGATATAAATTTTATTTAAATGAAAATTTAATTACAGACGATATTAATGATTCTGTGTTATTTAATTATTTTTCAGCTCAGGAAAAACTTGCCTATAATGGGAATAATGAAATTTTCTGTGCTTATTTTAGTACTTTTAATTTACTAAATGATGTTGATAATGTATTAGAGATAAATTTATGTTTAGATAATCCAATTAACTTAGGGCTTATGAAAACAGCGCTGAGCTTTTTTAAAGATGCAAAAAATAATAATAACTTAAACTATACAGACTTAGTAATAATATCTTCGTTTGCTCAAGGAGATATTATTAGCCTTTTAGAGTATTTAAAAATGAAGTATTCTCAAAACTTTGAAGAAAAGTATTTTGATAATAAAATTTATGAAATACAAAATAAACATATTATATCAGATAAGCATAAATTAGAAATTTCTAATATTGTTGATTTAACTGATAAGCAAAAAGAGATAATACTTAATATATTAAGCGAGTCAATATCTATTGATTTTAATAATTCTCGTGATTTATGTTTAAAATATTTATTAACTATAAAAAACAATATAACTTATTCAGAGTTTAGTGATTTTTTAAATAATTTAGACACTGTCCTTAAAGTTTATAAATCAAATAATAATGATCAGAATAATATAGAAGAAAATCTTTTATCTATTTTGCATGATTGTACAAAAATTAAAAAACTCTGCTTTTTTGATCAATTATTTTCTCATGATGAATTAGAGCAAGGCTATGCTAAAAAAGATTTATTAGATAAGTTTGCTTTTTATCTTACAGATGTGGCTGTTGTTTTAGATAATCAAAATATCTGTAATAATTTATCTAAATCAGAAATGCAAAATCTTTTAAGTACTGTTTTATTAAGAAGTGGTGTAAAAGATATAAAAGTTTTAGAAAATCTGGCTAAAAAAATAGACAAGCTAGCTTCATATAATAAGCAATCAATAGTCTTACTTAGATTATTTATCAGTAATATAAATCATCAGGATACAGAGTATTTAGATAATTTAAATTCAATTATAGATTTACTTGGTATAAATTTTGAGGTTTTACAACAAAGCCCAATGATTATTCATTCTCTTTTGTTTCATTTTAAAGATAACCCAGAAGAGCTATATAATATTTTATTGTTATTTGAGCAAGATAATAGTATTAGCATAGATATAAAAACTTTTACTCTTAATATACTTAGTTTTTTGATAGATAATAAGCAATATAATAATATTAATATTATTCAAGAGATAGAAAAGTTTTTATTAAATATAAAAACTTTTCAAGATATTGAGTTTATAAAAGAAATATATACAAAGCCACCTTACCCATCTTTAGAGCAAATCAATAATTGGTTTGATGATTCTATCCATGATAAATATAAAGGCTTTGATTTAAAGCCATTTGGAGATAGAGAAAGCTCTAAGTTTGGATTTAATTTTAAAGACTATAAAATTCAAAAAGAAAAGTTTTTAAAAGAAGGCAAAGGCAGCGTTGTTAAAAATGTTTTTAATCATCAGGCAGATATTTATTTTAAAAAGCTCAATAAAATTCAACAAGACTTACAAAGTTATTCAACAAATGATTTGTTTACTAAAATTTTAGAAATAAAAAAAAGGAATAATCCACAAGAGCTGCTGCCTTATGTTATAGAAATGCTTGCAAGAACGACGCATCAAAAACATCCAACAGAAGATAATAAGATCATTAGTCAAGAATTAAATACTACTCAGATTATGGCTATATATGCAATTATTGTCTCAAATGACAAAAAAATTGTGAGCGAAATTTTAACAGGTCAGGGAAAATCAAGAATTACAATGGTTCTTGCTGCATGCTTAGGATTGCAAGGAAAAACTGTAGATTTTATGACAAGTAATATGCAGTTAGCGCAAAGAGATTATCTTTCTTATAAAGCTTTTTTTAAATCATTAGGTATAGAAATTAGTCTAATTTTTTCTAATACTAAAAGTGATGATTATAAAATTGGAGGCATTAATTTTAGTGATCCCACACAAATAAGCCTTGCTAGAAATAAATCTATGGCATCAGGAAATATTGGTGCCTTTGGTATGAATAATAGAGAAAATCAAGCACAAATATTAGATGAATTTGATGTTTTAGCTTTTGACTTAAGCCATTTAAGATATAATTTTTCTGAATTTGCATATGAGCTTGAAGCATTTAATTGGATATATTCTGAATTAAATAGTTTTATTGCTGATAATTATGAATTAAGTAAAAAAGTTTTTAATTTGAAAGTTACAGATATATCTGAATTAAGAAAAGCATTTAGCATGTATGTAATTAGTAATACAGGGGATTTAAATAGGCTTGGTGAGTTTCAAAAATTATATAAAGAAAATTATGCTCAAATTGATATATGGTTAAATTCCAGTTGGATTGCAAGTCATTTAAAAAAAGATAGACATTTTTTAGTTGATGAAAAATCTGTGCCAGTTATGACAACTAAAGGCATTAGATATTCAAAGCAAATAAAAGTATTAGCAGAAAAAAGGGTTGCTCCGTTTTCTACATATGCTAAAGGTGTTCATCAGTGTTTATGTGCAATGATGAATAAAGAATATAAAGAAAAAAATCCTAATATAATTAAAGATCCATTTTGTATTCTACCAGAAAAGCGTATTACTTATACCTCTGGGCCAAGTGATTTATTAGATTTTAGTGATGAATTTTATGCTGTAACAGGTACAAAAGGCGATTTTAATGAGCTTTATGAGCTATATCATGAGCATAATATGGTAAGTCTTAGTGTCCCTTGCGCCCAAGAATTAAAAAGATGTGATCATCGAGTTATTTTATCAAAAGATAAAAGTAGTCAATATAAAGAATTATTAAAATATATTCTAAAAGCTCAAGCAAATAACAGACCAATATTAATTATTTGTGAAGATGATGAAAAATCAGCAGAACTTTATACTTTTTTAAAAGATCACAATATTTTAGAATTACAAAGAGTTCATGCAGGTTTTAGCTATGATCAAGAAAGTAAAGCTATTGACAGAGCAGGGAATAATAAATCTGTAACAGTATCAACTGCTATGATGGGAAGAGGGACTGATATTAATGCAGATGATTTATTAGTTGTAAAAATGTTTTTACCCAATTCAAGAGGAGCTAATCAAATTGATGGGAGATCAGGACGATTTGGTAAACTTGGAGATGCCGTTACTATATTAAATAAAGAAGAATATAATATTCCTATTAGTTATAATCATGAACAGCAATTAAGGCTTTTACAAATTAGTAAAAGTAAAGCAGTGCAAAAAGAAAGATTTATTACAGGCATTTATACAAAATTAAAGACTAAAATTGAGCAAGAATTTTTTTGTAATTTATTTCCTTATGTTCACTTAAGTCAGAAATTAGAGGTCTTGCAAAGATGGCAAGAACATAGTAAATATTTAGATGAGATTTGGCTTGATAAAAAAGATAATTTATTAGATTTAATTAATGATCATAATAAAGAAGAATTTATATCACAAGTTAACTTATTTATTGAAGAAAGGCTTCCAGATAATCTTCATGCTGATTTAATGTTGAAAAATATTAACGTTGATTGGATGTTTAATATAGACAATTTGTCATTAGATAACTCTCATAAAGAAGTAAAGCCTCAGTCATATTATGAGCCAGGTAATGCTGGTCAGGCAAATGTATATAGTCGTTTATTTTCTGAAACTATAGCAACTCTTACAGGGGAGCGTAAACTATTTGCTAATTTTAGAGCTTGGTTAGAAGATACAGGAGTCTTATTTGCTGATACAAGGGCTGTTTTAAATGGAGATAGAGCTATATTTGCAAATACAAGACAGTTTATATATGAAGTATATTTATCGTTTGTACAGTTAGTTCAAGATTTAATAGAATATTTATTTTCTGGAAATTTGAGTGATATAGATAGCGATCAAGAGCTAGAATCTTCTGCTCCTAGTTTTGCAATGTAAAGATGGTAGAGCCATAATTTAGATGCGTTAGTTTACTTTTGATGTTTGCGAAATATTTAGAAAATGAGGTGGTTATGAAGCTTGAAGATTTAATAGAATTATATATTCTTCAAAAAGAACATCATGAAAATAAAGGCGATTCTGGCTTTCAAGAAGATTATGATAGTAAATTTGCAAGTTTAATGAGTGATATACCCTTTTCTAGGGAATATATTATGGCTAATACTACTGTTAATCAAGAGCAGCCAGAGATACCGTTTGTATTATTTAAACCTAATAATATAAATCCTGAAAATCCTGCTCCATTAATAATTCATACTCATGGTGGCCCTCAAGTTTATTTTGATAAAAATTATAACCATGCTGAAATAGCGTATTTTTTATCTAAAGGCTACGTTGTTGCCTGCCCAAATTATAGAGGCAGTACAGATTATCCAAGCTCTGATGTAGATAAGAGAAATGAATGGTTTAATTGGAAAGAAAAATCTAAAAATAAATATCATATCTATGGTCCTGAAGATGTTCATGCGGTAACTATGTTTATGCTTGAGAAGCAATATATAGATAAAACTAAAGTCTTTTTAAGAGGTGGAAGTTTTGGGTCTTTTATAAATGCTCATCTACTTGCACAAGTCAAATCAGGAAAATATAAAAACGTCTACAAGGGAGTGCATTTTAGTGGAGGGACAAACTACCCATCTGAATTAGTTATTCCAGAAGATATGCCTATATTAATAACCCATGGGGCAAAAGATGATATAGCGCCGCCTGAAGATGCTAAATTATTTATGGAGCAGTTATTATTAAATCAATTAGCTGTTAAAAAAAATAATCCTGATTTTACATTTAATGTACAAAGCTTTTTTAGTTCAACAGGAAATCATCATTTAATTGATGCGGGGCTTACTACTGGAAGTGATAAAGAATCAAAAAACTATCAAGAGTTAATGAGATATTTAGAGTTAACAACTTCATTTATAGAAAGTATAGCTAGAAATGAGCTGTTTATTACAGAGCAACCCAGTGTTCAGCTTTGTGCTTTAAATAATGATTATAATAATACTGATAAATTAGGACTAGATATCTTAAGTTTTTACTCTGCAAGAGCTCAATACCTGGAAACTTCTGAAATTAAGACTTATGGGCCAACAATGGCGTTACTAAAAACCTCAGTTCGACCTAAGCAATAACTAAATTATCTTTATTATCT
>TARA_R110002073_G_scaffold2801_17_pt1 | contig 26845 bp, 21 predicted proteins | sample TARA_R110002073 | Tara Oceans TARA_R110002073 (sample SAMEA4397174) | marine metagenome | biome: Polar Biome; feature: [DCM] deep chlorophyll maximum layer (ENVO:01000326); material: water (ENVO:00002006), including particulate matter (ENVO:01000060) such as... | depth 40 m | reverse complement strand
GGTGTTGTTCCTTTATTGGTGCAGCGTGCTTTGTTCACGGCCCCGCAAGTTAACTTTTCTCTCAACAACGCCGGATCAAAAGATGAGCACAACGCTGACTGCCGAGACAAAAAGCAATTCCCGTGGGCCAGCCAGCAACGGAGCCGCGGCGACCTCGCCCGGTATGAGTCCGCGACTTTCGGCGATCGCAGCCGTGACGGGCTACAAGACCAATACGCCCGCGATGGATTTTTCAGAAACTCCGATGCAGGATCTGTTCTGCGCCAATGTGTTTAGCAAAAAGGTGATGCAAGAGCGGCTGCCCAAGCCGGTATACAAGTCGTTGGTCAAGACAATTGAATCGGGTGAAAAGCTGGATCCGACCGTGGCTGACGCCGTTGCCTCGGCGATGAAAGATTGGGCGCTCAGCAAGGGAGCAACTCACTATGCGCACGTCTTTTATCCGTTGACCGGTGCGACCGCTGAGAAGCATGACAGTTTCTTGTCGCCCGATGGCGAAGGGGGCTCGATCGCCGAATTCAGTGGCAGTCAGTTGATTCAAGGCGAACCGGATGGTTCGAGTTTCCCAACCGGTGGAATTCGGCAAACCTTCGAAGCTCGCGGCTACACGATTTGGGACGTGACCAGTCCGGCGTACATTTTAGAGAATCCGAATGGAACGACGCTGTGCATTCCAACTGCGTTTGTTTCGTGGACTGGGGAAGCGCTTGATAAGAAAACGCCGGTACTGCGTTCGATGCAGGCGCTGAACAAACAGGCTCAGCGGATCCTAAAATTGTTTGGTCACGACGATGGTGCCTTTGTCGCCTCGACGGCGGGACCCGAGCAAGAGTATTTCTTGATCGATCGACACTTCTATTTCGCTCGCCCCGACTTGGTCAACGCCGGGCGGACGTTGTTCGGAGCCAAGCCGCCGAAGGGGCAAGAGTTTGATGATCACTACTTTGGTGCGATTCCCGAACGCGTCTTGGCATTCATGCTCGAGAGCGAACGAGAGCTCTTCAAACTGGGGATTCCCGTCAAGACACGGCATAACGAAGTCGCACCGGGGCAGTACGAAATTGCTCCGATGTTTGAATCGGCAAACCTCGCGACGGACCACCAGCAACTGCTGATGACGACGCTGAAGCGGCTTGCCGAAAAGCATGGGATGACATGTTTGATGCATGAAAAACCGTTTGCGGGGGTAAACGGTTCCGGGAAACATGTGAATTGGTCCTTGGGCAGCCGTTCACAGGGCAATCTGTTGGATCCCGGCGATACGCCTCACGAAAACGCTCAGTTTTTGGTGTTCTGTGCCGCGGTGATCCGTGCGGTTTATAAGTACCAGGGATTGTTGCGAGCGGTGGTGGCGACCGCCAGCAACGATCATCGACTGGGAGCCAACGAGGCTCCGCCGGCGATCATGTCGGTGTTCCTGGGGGACCAATTGACCGACGTATTTGAGCAAATCAAAGCGGGCGGTGCGAATTCGTCGATCGCAAAGGGGACGTTGACGGTAGGGGTGGACGTGTTGCCGCCGCTTCCCAAAGACGCCGGTGATCGCAACCGAACCAGCCCTTTTGCTTTCACGGGAAATCGTTTCGAATTCCGAGCGGTGGGATCGAATCAATCGATCGCCGGTCCGTTGGTGGCGATGAACACGATCATTGCCGAGTCGGTGGATTACTGCGCGACCCAATTGGAAGCGGCAACCGACGGGACGCCTGAATCGCTACACAGCGCGATCCAAGTGTTGTTGACGGAGATCATGAACGAGTGTTCTTCGGTCGTCTTCAACGGCGATGGCTACTCGGATGCGTGGCATACCGAAGCGGCCAAGTTGGGGCTGTTGAATATGAAGTCGACGCCGGACGCGTTGCCGTACTTGCAAACACCCGAAGTGGCCGAGTTGTTCCAGAAGTATGGCGTGTTGTCAGGGCGAGAGCTGGAAAGCCGGCTTGAGACTTATCTCGAGCAATATTGCATGTCGATCAACGTCGAAGCCAAGTTGACCTACAATATGGCCAAGACGATGATCTTTCCTGCCGCGATTCGCTACCAGAATGAACTGGCCGCGACCTGTACGAATCTGAAAATGCTGGGCTACGATTTTGACACCGACACGCTCGATGAGATGACATCGTTGGTGAAACAATTGCAAGACAATGTCACGCTGCTGCAGAAGAAGATGGACGATGCGGTCGGCGGTGGTTTGATCGAACACGCCAAACATTGTGGCGAGGTGGTGTTGCCAGCGATGAACGCGGTGCGTGAAGTTGCCGATGAGCTCGAAGGGATCGTCGCGGACGATATTTGGCCGCTGCCGAAGTACCAAGAGATGCTGTTCATCAAGTAGTGAAGCGTCACGTCAAAACGTAGCGAAACTCGCCAAGAGTTTCGGGGATGGTGTGTGGGCCGAAACTCTTGACGAGTTTCGCTACGGGGGATCCCAGGCCATGACAGGCTGGAAGCCTATCCCACATTAGCCTAGCCAGAATGCGACGGCGGTGGCGACATCGTCGTGCTCGAGTGCTTCGTGGGCCAGCAATTCGTCGGCGACCGCTGCGATCGCTGCCCACCACTGCTCGTCTTCCATCCGGCGGTACAGACGGGCGATCAATTGTTCGAGAAATCGGACTTGCTGGACGCCGCTGGTGAATAAGCCGACCGATCGCTCGCATGCTTGTTGCCAATCGCCTTGCCACGGCCCGAAATGGGCCGGATGCAGCCGCTCGCCTCGATAGATCATCTCGGCCACGGGACCGGCCAAAATGGTCATCAATTCGCGTTGTCGTTGCCAATCGCAGCCGGCATCGACTTTTCCCAATTGACCAAACAATCGCCAAAACGCCGGGGTAAATCGTCGTCGATCATGCTATCAAGCCGAACTTCTTCGATCTGGGCTCCTAGCAGGTAGCCGACGACCACATGGCCTGCTTCGTGGTAGGCGGTTAGTGTTTCGTCGTCGTCGTTCAATTTTGGCTTCCTTGTGATAAACTGCGACCGTTCGCCCCCAATTATCTTTGTTGAGGACGTTTCCGCGACGCGGGACCGATCCTGCGAAGGGCACCATCATTACGCGATTGAGACAACCATGAAAGCGTTATTGCTAACCGAATATAAAGAGATGCAAGTCACCGACGTCGATGCTCCGGAAGTGGGGGCCGACGATGTTTTGGTTCAGGTCGAAGCGTGCGGCATCTGCGGCAGCGATATTCATGGCTATGACGGCAGCACCGGGCGTCGCATTCCGCCATTGGTGATGGGGCATGAGGCGGCCGGGATCGTGATTGCCACGGGCGAAAATGTAACCGATTTGGCGGAGGGAACGCGAGTCACGTTCGATTCGATGGTCTCGTGCGGCGAATGTCATTTTTGCCGACAGGGCGATGGAAACCTCTGTGATAACCGCATGGTGTTGGGGGTTTCCTGTGGTGAATACCGTCGTCATGGTGCGTTTGCCGAGCAGATCAGCGTGCCTCGCCGGATCGTTTACACGTTGCCGGAAGGTTTGCCGTTTGAGCATGCGGCGCTCGTCGAAGCGGTTTCGGTGGCGGTGCATGCTGCCAATGTCACCCAAATCACGCTGGGTGATACCGCCGTCGTGGTGGGTGCAGGGATGATCGGGTTGTTGACGATTCAAGCGGTTCGTGCGGCCGGGGCGACGCAGGTGATCGCGGTCGATTTGAACGACAAACGTTTGGCCGTCGCCAAAGAGCTCGGCGCCGACGTCATCCTGCGAGGCGATCAAGTTGACGTGCCTGCGGAGGTTCGCAAATTGACCGAAGGCCGCGGAGCCGACGTGGCGCTGGAAGTTGTCGGCGCGACACCCACGATCAACACGGCAATTGAATCGGTCCGCAAGGGCGGCAGCGTGACATTGGTTGGAAACGTGTCTCCCAAAATCGAATTGCCTCTGCAATCGGTCGTGACGCGTGAGATTACGCTGCGAGGCACGTGCGGGTGTAATGGTGAATACCCGCAATGCATCGACCTGATGAATCGTGGGATCATTAAAGTCGAGCCACTGATTACGGCTAAAATTTCGTTAAATGATGCTCCTCAGTGGTTCGAGCGACTGCACGCAGGGGATCCGGACCAGATGAAAGTGGTCGTTCAGCCCCAGAAACATTGAGGCTGCGGCTAGTAAAGTAGCCGATAGAGTTGGTAGTGCCTGGACGCTTCGATTTGGCATACAATGAGACCATGATTAGCGAACCCACCATCATTCTGTCAGGCACCGATCCGGACCTCCCCCAGAACGTGCCTCTAGGACTTGCCCGCTACAGCAACCTGCGCGAGATGGCTCGTGGCGGCAGTGCGGTATTGCGGGCAGGATTCGACTGCGTGACGGGACGCACCGTTGCGATCAAATCGTTGTTGCCCGAAACTCGGCATGATCGACGCGAGCAGCGGCGTCTCCTTCGCGAGGCACGGGTCACGGCCCAGTTGCAGCATCCCAATACGGTGCCGGTTTACGACATCGGCAACGACGAAGTCGAGGGGATGTACTTTGTCATGAAGCGGATCTCGGGAGAGAACTTTTTCGAGATCTTGAAGCGGATTGCGCGACAGGACGAAGCGACGATCGCGGCCTTTCCCATGCATGCTCGCTTGGAAATTGTCGCCAGCGCGTGCCAAGCACTTGCTTATTCGCACGCACGCGGAGTGATTCATCGCGACTTTAAACCCGAAAACATTTGGGTCGGTAATTTTGGTGAAGTCATCTTGTTGGATTGGGGGGTCGCCAAAGTGTGGGGGCACGCCGATGACAACGAACCGATCAACCGCAGCGTGTTGAAGACTCGCGAGTCCGATGGCGAGCAGTTGCGAACGTTGACGGGGGGTGGCCAGCGGCCGGGAACGCCGCTGTATATGTCGCCCGAGCAAGTGGACGGCAATCGCGGAATTGACGAACGCACCGATATCTTTAGTGCCGGAGTGGTGCTGTACGAGATGTTGGCGCTGCGTGAGCCATTCCGGGGGGCGGATATCGACGAGACATTCGAGAACATCAAGCACAAAGAGATTCCGCCGCCGAGCGAGCGATCGCCCGAACGCAATATCCCCAAAGCGGCCGACGATGTGGTGATGCGAGCGATTCAGAAACGACCGAGTCAGCGTTTTCAATCGATGCGAGAATTCATCGACGCCGTGCGAGCGATCGCCTGTTAAGGACAGTGGGATAGGCTTCCAGCCTGTCACTAAGAACACTTCTTTTTCAGCGTAGCGAAAGTCACCAAGACTTTCGGCTTTTCGGTTCAGGAAACCAAACTCTTGGCGAGTTTCGCTACCCTATATTTCGCAGCCTTATGTTTCGCGGTCATCTAAACGTGCTCTTGATGACAGGCTGGAAGCCTATCCCACATTTTTCAAACTACTAGGAAACGACAACTCGATGTGTGGGATTACCGGGGCGGTTTGGTTGGACGCGAGGGCTGCGGTCGATGCGTCGCTGCTGAACAAAATGACCGATTCGATAGCGCATCGTGGTCCCGACGATTCACAGACGTGGATCGAAACGGATCACCACGATGCCTATGGGAATCGAGTGGGCGTTGGGCTGGGGTTTCGCCGGCTGAGCATCATCGATCTCGAGGGGGCTCGCCAGCCGATGGCCAACGAGGACGGCAGCGTCCGCATGGTCTTTAACGGCGAGATCTTCAATTTCAAAACGCTTCGCCGTCGGCTCGAAGGAACCGGGCACACCTTTGCCACGCATGGCGATGGCGAGCCGGTTTTGCATCTGTACGAGGACGTCGGTACCGATTGTTTTTCCCAGCTCAACGGTATGTTTGCGATCGCAATCTGGGACGCCAAGCGAAATCGGCTAGTGCTGGCACGTGACCGGATCGGGCAGAAGCCGCTCTATTATGCACTCAAAGATAACCGGCTGGTTTTTGGCAGCGAGCTGAAGTGCCTCGTTGCCGCCGGAGGCGTTTGCAACGAGATTGATCCCGCGGCGATCGACGAATTTTTGACCTATCAATACATCCCGCCTCCGGGAACGATTTGGAAGGGCGTGCGGAAGTTGCCGCCGGGACATTTTGCGGTCTTTGAAAACGGGCAGGTTCGCGTCGAGCGTTATTGGAACTATGACCCCTCGATCGAAATTCCGATCTCACACGGCGACGCGTGCGACCGGTTGCGAGAGTTGTTGACCGATTCGGTCCGGTTGCGAATGCAGAGTGATGTACCGCTTGGATCGTTTTTGTCGGGCGGTATCGATTCGTCGTTGATCACGGCGATCGCACAATCGCTTTCGGATCAACCGATCAAAACGTTTAGTATCGGATTCCCCGTCGCGGATTTCGACGAAACCGCCTACGCCGCCCAAGTGGCCAAGCATCTTGGGACCGACCACCAACGCTTTGAAGTGATGCCGCACGGCGTCGATGTGATCGACAAACTTGTCTGGCACTACGACGAGCCATTCGGCGATTCGTCGGCGGTTCCAACTTGGTATTTGTCCGAATTGACACGCAAACAGGTGACGGTCGCTTTGTCGGGTGACGGCGGCGACGAGTTGTTTGCTGGTTACGAGCGGTACCGTGCGTTATGGCTCAGCAATAAGCTGCAAAAGATGTTTCCGCTGCATCAGGTTCCAGGGATCGGCTTGGTCCAGCGGTTGCCAGATTCCGAGAAGCGTCGGTCGGTCGTGCGGCGAGCCAAGCGGTTTCTCGAGGCGCTGGGTCAACCGACGGCACGTCGCTATTTAAATTGGCTGCAAATCTTTCCCGAATCGCTTCGCGCGTCGTTGTACAGCGACGACTTTGTTGAGCGTTTGCCGGGAGACGATCCTTTTGATTTTCTTGATGCCGCCTGGGCTCGTTCCAAAGGTCGCGACGTGGTGAGCCGGGCTTCGGCGAGCGATGTGTTGACTTATTTGCCGTGTGATTTGTGCACCAAAGTTGACATTGCGTCGATGGGCAACGCGTTGGAAGTGCGTCAGCCGTTGTTGGATTACCGCGTGGTGGAATTTGCTGCAACGCTTCCGGTGCGATATAAATTCCGGGGTGGTCGAGGCAAATTGATTTTGCAGGACACGTTTGGATCGATGATTCCGCCATCGATTTTCACGCGAAAAAAGATGGGCTTCGGGATTCCGATTGCGAATTGGTTCCGCGACGAATTGAAGCCGATGGTTCACGAAACGTTGTTGGCCGAGGATGCAAAGATCCAGCCGTTTTTGCGTCGCGACCGTGTTGCCGAATTGGTGCGATCCCACGAACAAAACGAACAGAATCACGGTTACCGATTGTGGAATTTGCTGATCCTTGAAAAGTGGTTACGGCGCTGGACTTGATCGCTGGGGAATCGCCAAGCTGTCGCTGTCCACCGTTAACGATATAGCAAAGGCTTGGTGGGACTGCGTAGCAATCGAAATCGTTTAAGGTCACTATCATCTCGGATCATTCGCTATAGAATTGTTAGAACCAGAACGGCGGAACTGGTAAGATGCGGATTCAACGAGTGCGTCGATCATGAATCGGACTGACACTAGAGCTCCCTCTTCAGGAAACCGTTGCTTTTCAAATGGCCTCACAATCTCAAAGCCAGACTCAGTCGATCGCCCCACCCAAATTGTTGGGCTATCAAACCGACGGGTTTTTCGATGAATTAGTCGACGACAAAACGGTCGCCCGGCCGGACGCGGAGTTGTTGATCGACCGGATCAACAGGTTGCCCGCCGAAGAATTGTTGCGTCGGCAGAAGGCGATCGAACGTGCCCTCTATCAAATGGGAATCACGTTTACGGTCTACAGCGATGCGGCGGGGACGGAAAAGATCATGCCTTTTGATATCGTGCCGCGAATCGTTTCGACGATGCTGTGGCATCATATTGAAGCGGGGCTGAAGCAGCGCATTAAAGCTTTGAATCTGTTTCTCGGTGACATCTATAACGAGCAGCAAATCGTCAAGGATGGCGTCATCCCGCGTGACTTGATCGATTCGGCATCGACGTTTTTGCCACAATGTGTTGGCTTAAAGCCGCCACGCAATGTTTGGTGTCATGTCACCGGAACCGACCTTGTCCGTGACAATACCGGCGCGGTTTACGTACTCGAAGATAATCTGCGTTGCCCCTCGGGCGTTTCCTACGTGTTGCAAAATCGGCACGTGATGAAAAAGAACTTTCCGCAAGTTTTCAGTGCGTCACGCGTTAGGCCGGTGCGTGATTATCCGGCTCGCTTGTATCAGATGTTGCGAGGCATGGCACGCGAGGATATCAATGATCCCACGGTGGCGGTGTTAACGCCCGGTGTTTTTAATAGTGCCTATTACGAGCATTCGTACTTGGCCCAGCAAATGGGGGTCGAGCTTGTCGAAGGCCGCGACTTGGTGGTGGAAAAAGACGTCGTTTACATGCGGACCACCGATGGGTTGCAGCAAGTCGATGTGTTGTACCGACGTGTCGACGATATCTTCCTCGATCCCGACGTGTTCCGTCCCGATTCGATGCTTGGCGTGAAAGGGTTGATGAGTGCTTATCGTGCCGGCAACGTCGCTTTGGCGAACGCACCGGGAACCGGGATCGCCGACGACAAGGTGATCTATGCGTTTGTCCCCGATATGATTCGCTACTATCTGAACGAGGAAGCGATTCTTGCCAATGTGCCCACCTATGTCTGCTCGCGAGCCGAAGACCGCAAATACGTGCTTGCTCATCTGGACGAGTTGGTTGTCAAAGCCGCCAACGAATCGGGTGGCTATGGGATTTTGATTGGGCCTCATGCGACCAAGAAAGAGCGGGCCGAGTTTGCGGAGAAAATCCGCGAAAACCCACGTAATTTTGTAGCCCAACCAACACTGCAACTGTCTCGAATGCCCACGCTTGCCGATGGCAATATCGAGGGGCGACATGTCGATTTGCGGCCCTACATTCTTTGCAATAGCGAAGATGACGTGTGGGTGATGCCCGGCGGATTGACTCGCGTGGCACTGCGGAAAGGGTCGCTGGTTGTGAATTCGTCGCAGGGCGGCGGCAGCAAAGACACGTGGGTCGTTGCCGATCCAGGGCAATCCGTTGCGATCGATGAACTCAGTTAGCGAGCGGACTGTTTTTTATCGCCGTTTCGTCTCGCGCGCGAGCAGGCGGCGGAGCGTGTTATTTTGGCGAATCACTTGGTAATCCTGCCCCTCGTCATTCATTCAACTTCCTTTTTCTTCTGACACAATACTCCCATGCTTTCTCGTGTTGCTGAATCAATCTATTGGATGAGCCGCCAGGTAGAACGAGCGGAGAATCTTGCCCGGTTTCTGGAGATCACGCTTGGGATCGTGCTGGATCAACCCGAGAATTTGGTCGATCCCTGGGAACCGCTTGTGCAGGTCACCGGAGACAATGAATGGTTTGCAAAGAAGTATGGCGAGGCCAATGCGCAAAACGTCGTCCAATTTCTAGCGTTTGATACCGAATACCATAGTTCGATGCTGACATCGCTACGGTGTGCACGCGAAAACGCGAAAAGTGTTCGCGAGGGATTGTCGTCCGAAGCGTTCCTGCAGATCAACGAATTCTATCATTTTGTGAACGATTCGGTGGCCGAGACGATCACCGATCCGACAGCCGAGTTCTTTGATGTGGTGCGGCAACATGCTTTGTTTTGGTCCGGAGTGCTCGACAGCACGATGGCGCATGACACCGGATGGCATTTTGCCAACCTCGGTCGACTGATCGAACGTGCCGACAAGACGTCGCGAATTTTGGATGTCAAATACTTTAATTTGTTGCCTCGCGTCGATGATGTGGGGACCGCTGTGGATGATTTGCAGTGGTCGGCGCTGTTGTTGGCGATCAGTGGATTTGAAACGTATCGCCGCGAACACCATTTGATGGACATCGAGAAAGTAGTCAGCTTTTTCTTGTTCCATCGTACCTTTCCGCGTTCAATTTTGTCCTGCGTCGCGGGTGCCGATGCATCGCTGGATGCGATTCAAGAGGTTTCGAATTCCGCGTCATCGGGTACGGCGAAGAAGCAGATGGCAGCGCTGCGGCATCGGATGTCCTCGACCAATGTGAAAGAGGTGTTGGCCGGTGGGATGCATCAATTTATCGACAATTTGCAGCAAGAGCTAAACCAAATCGGTAGCTCGCTAAATCAAGACTATTTCAATATATCGACGGCTCCATGACCATTCGTGTCGCACTGCATCACCAAACACGCTACCTGTATTCGCGTGCGATTCATTTGGGGCCTCAATTGGTGCGGCTTCGCCCAGCGTATCATGGGCGGACGAAGATTGATGCGTACAATCTAAAAGTCGAACCCAAGGATCATTTTGTCAATTGGCAACAAGATCCGTTTGCCAATCCGATTGCCCGCTTTGTCTTTCAAAAACTGACGAAAGAACTTTGTGTGACGGTCGATTTGACCGCGGACATGACGGTCATCAACCCGTTTGACTTCTTTGTCGAATCGTATGCGGAAAATTGGCCATTTGATTATGACGCCGACGTCAAACAGCAACTTGCGCCGTATCTGACGAAGCCGGTTGGGACGAAGAGGTTTGACGAGTGGGTTGCGTCGCTACCCAAGGCGACAACGTCCATCAATGACTTTTTAGTCGAGATCAATCGCTTGACCCAGCAGCGAGTCAAGTACTTGGTGCGAATGGAACCGGGCGTGCAAACGCCTGAGCAAACCTTGAAGTTGGGCAGCGGTTCGTGTCGTGATTCGGCTTGGTTGCTGGTCGAAACGTTTCGCCAATTGGGATTAGCGGCGCGGTTTGTCTCGGGATACCTGATCCAATTGACCGCAGACGAAAAACCGTTGGAAGGGCCTGCGGGACCGATCGCCGATTTTTGTGACCTGCATGCTTGGACCGAAGTCTTCTTGCCCGGAGCGGGCTGGGTCGGACTTGACCCCACCAGCGGTCTGTTCGCGGGCGAAGGCCACATTCCGCTTGCCTGTACACCGTCTTACACCGGTGCTGCACCGATCACGGGCGGTCACGAGGCGTGTGAGGTCGAATTCGAGCATACGATGACCGTGTCGCGGATCTACGAAGATCCTCGTGTCACCAAGCCTTACTCGGAAAAGCAGTGGTCCGAAATTCTGCAAAGCGGTCAAGAAATCGACGAGCGGTTGAGGAAAAATGATGTGCGTTTGACGATGGGCGGCGAACCGACGTTTGTTTCCATCGACAATATGGAAGACCCTCAGTGGAACACCGATGCGGTCGGCGAAGAGAAGCGGGTGCTCAGCAATGTGTTGCTGCTGCGGCTTCGCGACCAGTTTGCTCCGGGCGGTTTGTTGCATTATGGCCAAGGCAAGTGGTATCCCGGCGAATCGCTGCCGCGTTGGGCATTGACGTGTATGTGGCGACGTGATGGACAGCCCGTCTGGAATGATCCGCAATACATCGCCGATGAAGGTAAGGATTACGGATTAACCGCCGACGACGCGAGTCGATTTGTGCAAAGTTTGGCGTCCGAGCTGGGTATCAATGCCAAGATGTCGTTCCCGGTTTACGAAGACGTGTTTCACTACTTGTGGCGAGAAAATCGCTTGCCGGTGGATGTCGACCCGACGGACTCGAAATTGGACGATCCCAACGAACGCGCGATGATGATGCGTACGTTCACCCAGGGGCTCAGTAAGCCGGTGGGGTGTGTGTTGCCGTTGCGGCGGGCTTGGTGGCAAGCCAATCCGGGATGGATCAGCGGACGATGGCCGGTCCGCGCCGAAAAACTGTATCTGATTCCTGGCGATTCACCGATTGGACTGCGTTTGCCGCTTGAATCGTTACCCAGTGGTACAAGTTCCAGTGCGGTATTTCATACGACCCCTGCAGATCCGTTCGCGGCACATCCTCCGTTGCCACCGTTAGGAAAAGGAAACGAATCGGTTATTCTCGGCGGTGAAGAATTGGCGACGCTCCCGGTCAACGAGCAGACGCTCGACGAAGAGGATCCCGATGATCTGCCGACCAGCGACGATGTGATCAGCACAGCGCTTTGTGTGGAGTGTCGGTTTGGTCGGTTGCACGTCTTTATGCCTCCGACGCAGCGACTCGAAGATTACCTTGACCTCGTATCGGCGATTGAACAGACCTGTGTGAAATTGGATGTTCCGGTGATCTTGGAGGGCTATCTGCCACCGCCTGATGACCGCATCGAGTATTTCAAAGTGACGCCGGATCCGGGGGTGATCGAGATCAACACTCAGCCGACTGATTCGTGGGAATCGTTGGTGCATCTAACCGAGACACTGTACGAGGAAGCGAAACAGAGTCGACTTGGCGCCGAAAAATTTGACCTTGATGGACGTCACACTGGCACGGGTGGAGGAAGCCATATCGTGCTTGGTGGATCGACGCCGCCGGAAAGTCCGTTTATTCGGCGACCGGATTTGTTGGCCAGCATGATTCGGTTTTGGAATAACCATCCTGCACTTTCGTATTTGTTTAGCGGTCGTTTTATTGGCCCGACCAGCCAAGCGCCGCGGATGGACGAAGCACGTGTCGATGCGGTCTACGAGATGGAGATTGCGCTGAGCCAACTCAACACGCTTGGCGAGAATCAACCGCCATGGTTGGTTGATCGTTTGTTCCGCGATCTGTTGGTCGATTTGACCGGCAACACGCATCGCACCGAGATTTGCATTGACAAACTTTATTCTCCGGACTCGTCGACCGGCCGACTTGGGCTTGTCGAGCTGCGTGGATTCGAGATGCCACCGAACCCGCGAATGAACCTCGCTCAACAGTTATTGATTCGTGCTGCGATCGCCGTATTCTGGGAAAAACCGTATCAAGAGCCAATGTCACGTTGGCAAACCACGCTGTACGATCGCTTTATGTTGCCTCATTTCGTCTGGCAAGATCTTTGTGATTTGATCGACGATCTGAATCGCCGCGGCGCCACGTTGCGTTCGGAATGGTTTGCACCGCAACACGAATTCCGTTTTCCAAAGATCGGCGAAGTCACCCATCAAGGCGTCCAATTGCGGCTGCGAAGTGGGATCGAGCCGTGGTATGTGATGGGCGAAGAACCGGGATCGGGTGGGACGGCTCGCTATGTCGATTCGTCACTCGAGCGACTCGAGATACTTGTCGACGGAATGGACTCGGCTCGCTATGCGGTATTGTGCAATCAAGTCCGTGTACCGATGCATCCGACCGGGGTCCAGAACCAATATGTTGCGGGCGTTAAATATCGTGCTTGGCAACCGCCGCGGTGTTTGCATCCGACGATTGGTATTCACACGCCTCTAAAATTAGATATCGTCGATCTTCGCAATCGTCAATCGATTGGCGGATGTCGTTACCATGCGGTGCATCCGGCGGGCCGCAGCCATGAACGGTTCCCGATCAATGCGAGCGAAGCCGAATCGAGACGAGCGGCTCAGTTTGAACGTGCAACGATGAGCGGTGAAAAGTTTGATATCGCGGATCTCCCCCCATTGGCGAACCGATGTGAATATCCGATCACGCTCGATTTGCGGCGTCATGTTTGCAGCTAGGCATGGCTATCAATGTTGCCTAACCCCCAAAGCTACCTAACCCCCAAAGCTAGTTGGGCAATGCTGTGAAGCATTAGAGGCCAATTCATCGTCAATGGAGGCCGAATCGACCAAGGTCGGCGATGGGATGCTAAAAAATGCTGGATTTCAACAAGTCTGAGTTGCAAATCGACCGAATGACGACAGTCATCCCTTGATATAGACTGGCAACTTATCGGCGGCCCGCTTTTCGCTGGAAAGGCCCACGCCGCTGTATGCTTCTTGCTCCTACCTGCGAGTCTGATGGTTTTGACATCGCCCGTTGCCTCGACACCCTCACTCGGCGAATACGCCGCCACGCCAGACCGTTTTGACGAATGCAAAACGCCAGGGGGGAAGCTGCGTCCCCATTGGCAGCCTGTCGCCAATTATCTGCAGTCGCTGGGCAACCAGGGAATGAACGAGCGGGTCGCGACGATCGACGAACTGGTTCACGAAAACGGAACCACGTTCAATGTCGATAGCGAAGAGGGGCGGCTCGTGCGTCCGTGGCGACTGTCCTCGATTCCGCTGGTGATCGATTCCGCTTCCTGGGCCAAACTCGAAGCCGGGCTTGCTCAGCGAACGTTGCTGTTGGAAGCGGTTCTGGAGGATCTGCTCGGCGAGCAGCGTTTGGTCAAGGAAAAGATTGTTCCGCCGGATGTGCTTTGGGCGAATCCTTATTTTCAGCGGGCGTATCACCAGATGCCTAGCTGTGGTGGCAAACGGTTGCATATTACCGCCACCGATATCGCGCGAGCCACTGATGGCACATGGTGGGTGACGAGCGATCGCACTCGAGCGCCGAGCGGGCTGGGCTATTTGCTGGAAAACCGCATTGTCACCACGCGTGTGTTCCCGCAGGTGGTTCGCCAGTGCAACACGCGGCGGCTCGCTTCCTTTTTTGATTCGCTACGGAATCATCTTCGTTCGCTCGCTCCACGAATGCGAGATAACCCGCGAGTCGCATTGTTGACGCCGGGGCATGACAGTTATCGTGAATTTGAAGACGCCTACTTGGCTCGCTATCTCGGTTTGACCTTGGTCGAAGGCACCGACTTGGCCGCGCGAGGTGGCCAGTTGAATCTGAAGACGTTGGGCGGTTTGTTGCCGATCGAGGTGCTTTGGCGTCATGTGTCTGATCGCAAGTGTGATCCGTTGGAACTGGACCCCGATTCGATCGAAGGCGTGACGGGGTTGTTGCGATCGGTACGTGAAAAAAATGTCGCGGTCGTCAACTCGATCGGCAGCGTGATGGCACAAACGCCGGCGCTGCTGCCGTTTCTGCCGGCGGCCAGTCAATTGTTGTTGGGTGAACCGTTGAGTTTGCCGAATGTGGCCACCTATTGGTGTGGTGGCAAAAAAGAGTGTGATTATGTGCTTAGCAATCTTGATTCGTTAGTGATCCGCCCGGCGTTTGTCGTGTCGGGGGTGCCACCCGTGGCTCCGTCGACTTTGTCCAGCTCGGCACGTGACGAATTGGTAGCGGCGATCAAGGACAAACCACGCGAATTCGTGGCTCAACAGAAATTGGCGCATAGCACGACGCCGGTTTGGACCGACGGTCAACTCGAGCCGTGGTTCTTGGCGCTACGTTGTTTTCAATTGCAGACGGCCGAGGGGGTCGAGGTTTTGCCAGGGGCACTTGCGCGTGTCAGCCCGCGAGAACAGGAACTTGATCGTTCGCACGCCAGCGGTCACTTGACGATGGATTGTTGGGTCTCGAGCACCCAGCCGATCGATACCGAAACGACGCTGTTGCCACCGGCGGATGCCAAAATTGTTCTCAAACGAAGTGGTGATGAGCTGCCCAGTCGTGTGGCGGAACATCTGTTTTGGCTTGGTCGTTATGCCGAGCGTGCGGAAGCGATCACGCGGTTGCTGCGGACGACGATCGTTCGCCTGGCGGGGGAGAACGAGCTTCGCGATATGCCCGAGATTCCTCGCTTGTTAGCCGCGCTGGCGGCAATCGGGCAAATCGAACCGGGCTATGCGGTCACGGGACTCGATGGAAACTTGCCTCGCGTCGAAGACATGCTGCCCAGTTCGATCATGGATCGCAATCAGCCGCGCGGGCTGCAAGCGACGATCCGTTCGATCGTGATGAATGCGAGTGCCGTTCGCGACCGGATTTCCATCGACGCTTATCGAATCATCCAACGTATCGGCAGCGATACCATGGAAAAAACATTGCACCCCGGCGAAAATATGGGGCGAGTGATCGAGCGTTTGAATCTGCTGATCACCGATCTACTGGCCTTTGCCGGTGTCGCCAGCGAAAGTACCACTCGGACGCACGCTTGGCGATTCTTGCAGCTTGGACGACGCATTGAACGTGCGGATCAAACCGCCGAACTGCTTGACGCCACGTTGGTCAATCCGGTCGGCAACGAGACCTCGGTTTGCGAAGGGGTATTGGATGCGCTGGACAGTATGATGACTTATCGCTCGCGATACTTGAACTTGGTTCGTCCCGCACCGACGATCGATTTGTTAGTGACCGACGAAACGAATCCTCGCTCGTTAAGTTTTCAGCTGCATGAGATTGCCGCGTTGATTAGCCAATTGCCAACCGGCGCAAAAATTGTCGGTCTGGGGGCGGATGAGAAGATTGCCAGCCGGATGTTACACCTGTTGCGAATGGCAGATCCCGTTCAGTTAAGCGAAGTGAGTGGAAATAAAAATCGACCTCACCTGGAACGATTGCTCGAGCAGTTGATTCGTGGATTACCGAGTTTGTCCGACGCTATCGCGGCACGCTACCTGATCCACACCGGGACAACGCAAATTCTGACCGGAGTCGGCGCGCCGGAGCTTGATTAAATCCATCCCAACAAGGGGTTCTGGAAATGGACCACTTGCGAAAGAAAACGGAATTCCGTGACAATGGTGAATCCGTGTCGTCCATGACCTAATGGCTTTGAATTGTGCCTGCAGCATCCATTCGTTATCGCATCACGCATCGAACTCACTATCGCTACAGCGATTCGGTAGCGGTTTGCCAAAATCAATTGCGGATGCAACCGAGCACGCGGCCTGGGGTGACATGCCATCATTCAGGAATCACGATCTCACCCGAACCCAAGACGGTCACCGAGCACACCGATTATTTTGGCAATTGTGTCTACTCGTTTGCCATCGAAACGCTGCACAAAGAGTTGACGGCGGTTGCCACCAGCGAAGTCACCATCGATCCACCGTCACTTGCTAGCGTTTCGGATGCGATCTCGTGGAACACAATCGTGGGGGAACCGGGACAGATTCGGCTGAGTCGTTCAGGCCGTTATGTCGACGAGTTTTGTTTTGATTCACCGCGTGTTCAGCAAGACACCAAGTACGCGGACTACGCTCGCATCTCGTTCAGCGAGGGACGCGGGATTGTCGAGGCGACTTTGGATTTGACCAAGCGAATTCATCACGATTTTCGCTATGACACCTGTGCCACCCAAGTCAACACGCCGACCGCCGATGCGTTTGCCCTACGAGCCGGCGTTTGCCAAGACTTCGCCCATATTCAAATCGCCTGCTTGCGTTCGATTGGATTGCCGGCACGTTACGTCAGCGGTTATTTGCGAACCATTCCGCCTCCTGGAGAAGTTCGCAAGATCGGAGCGGACGAATCGCATGCCTGGATCAGCGTCTATTGTGGTTCCGATTTAGATTGGATCGACTTTGATCCCACCAACGCTTGCCAATGCACGACCGATCATATTCCGATATGCATCGGCCGCGACTACGGTGACGTCAGCCCGATGCGAGGCGTGATTTTGGGCGGCGGTCAAACCGCGTTAAAGGTCAGCGTCGATGTTGAACCGATTCAAGGCACCGGTTAACGCGTGGGACCCGGCCGCTGACGCGTCGCGGCTCACTAAATCAACAAGTCGTTAAGACTTTCGACGGGGCAATCGGTCTAATTGAAATCGCGGTCTTGCGGATTTGAAGGCGTTGAACCCGAGATCTCGGTCGCCAGCTGTTTGACCTTGGGGCGGCGTTTGCGACGCGTCTTGTCGGGGATCATCGTCCGCATCGCTTCGAGTTTTCCAAAGCACAGCAAGCGGTCGCCCGGTTCGAGCGTCCGTTTCAGCCGAGGGTTCGGGATCACGCTGGTGCCGCGGTAGAGCGTCAGCACGTTGATGTCTTGTTCGGGAAGTCCCGATTGATCAATCGTTTTGCCACAGAACTCCGAGCCTTCGGGGACATGGATCTCGGTCACTCCATAGCCTCGGCTGACGGTCAAGCGTTGGCGAACGTCGATTTCGGCAAAGTCGACTTGGGCCGAAACGTAGTCGATGATAGCGCCGGCGATATCAAGTTGGGTACAGGATTCGATGCCTTCGAGCCCCGGTGACGAATTGACTTCCATCACTTGCGGGCCATCGCTGCCCTCGAGCATATCGACGCCAGCAACGCGAAGTCCCATGATTTGGGCACAGCGGACTGCGGTTTCGCAATACGTTTCATCGAGTTCGACAAGTTCGGTGCGACCGCCGCGATGCACGTTGCTACGAAACTCTTGTCCCTGCGCCACACGCCGCATTGCGGCAACGACGCGATCGCCGACGACAAATGCACGGATATCGCGGCCACGACTTTCGGCAACAAATTTTTGCACCAACACGTTTTGCCGGGTGCTTTGCAGCGTTTCGATGATCGCTTCGGCGGTCTTGACCGACTCGGCCAAAATGACGCCGACGCCCTGGGTGCCTTCGAGCAGTTTGATGATGATCGGCACGCCACCGACTCGCTCGATCGCAGGCAACACGTCTCGCTTTTCGCGAACGAAGGCGGTTTCAGGGATCCCGATATGATGGCGACTCAGGATTTGTAGACAACGCAGTTTGTCGCGTGCGTTGGTGATCCCGGCCGAGCTGTTGGTCGTGAACACATCCATTTGCTCGAACTGGCGAACCACGGCAGTGCCATAAAACGAGATCGACGAACCGATCCGGGGGATGACCGCGTCATAGTCGCTGAGCAGTTTGGAACGAAAATACAGATCGGGTTCGCCCTGCTTCAGATCGATCGAAAAGCGGAGCGTATTGAGCACCTTGGCTTCATGGCCGCGCGACAGTGCCGCCTCTTTTAGACGCCGCGTGCTGTAGCAGTTCGGGCTGCATGAAAGGATCGCCAACTTCATAAAAAGGGTCTCAAGGCAAAGGTTATTAGAGGGCTAGGTAATTTGGCGGTCCGTAGGTCGCTGGTGACGATTCACCAGTGTTTTCTTTTTTTCTTTTTGGGGCGTCCGCCAAAGTAAGATTGGCCAGGATCGACAAGCATGCGTCCGCGAATGGCTTCGCGTCCCATCAACATGCGGAACCCCATTTTGTTGCGGTTGGCAAGCGTCAGTTCGACTTGCCACGTGGTATCGAGCCAGTGGACTTCGGTCAAGATAAAGATCCGTTTGGAAGCTTGCCCGCTCGAGCTGCGGACGCTGCGAATATCGTGAACCGGAGCTTCGCAGACGATCGTTTTGGCGTCCGAACGTTGGTGAGGTTGAACATCAAATCGAACCATATCGATGCCACCTGCATCAAATGTTTCGATATTCAAAGCATGCAAACTTGACGATCTTGCACCGGTATCGATTTTCGCCTTGATGTGGCGGATTCCTAAACTCGGCAAAGAAACCCATTCACGCCACCCGATAATCCACTGGTCCTTCGTGTCACTGGGGTCGGGCGGAGCAGGTTGGTCGTCGAAAACGTCGTCTGAATCTGTCGGAAATGTCAAAACTATCGATCCCGATTCGCCATGGCGGACGTGGTTTTGGGGGTCTTCGGAACAGCACCGGAAGTCAGAAACTTTCGAATATCCAGAGATTAACCATCCCGGCGTCGCGATGTCTAGACGGCAACTTTCCACAAATTAAATCGGTTGGATCTTCGCAGGTTCGGGGCCACCGGCATCGATCACTTCACCGCATGAGACCATTTTGTATGGCGTCATGTCGTATGGGGCATGTCACGAGAGAAGGAAAACGCGATCACGGCCGCGACCGCGTTAGTGAAATTGGTATTCGGGGTTGGATTTGTCGAAATCAGCATCGGTCAATCCCACATTCAGTTTCAGGTCACAGTACAGATACCGTTCCATTAAAACGGGGTCTTCCGATTCGCCTTCGGGCCAATCGAATGCTTCGAACAGGATCGGCAATCGTAATTCGTTGTCGACATAAACCTTGGCGATGTGAAACGGCAGGTGCTCTTGGCGAACCGGATGCACGACTTCGAAGTACTGGCATTTGCGTCCGTTGATTTCGACGTTCGGACGGCTTTGCACAAGCACGTGATCGACCGACAACTCGGCATTGCCCACGTCGACCAAACGCTCGAGCAGGCGTCGGATGCCAAATTCGTGAATGGGGTACCGGTTGCCTTGCATCGCTAACATGCTTGCAGGCTCAATCATCGCGGTCATGAACCCGAGAACCTTGCCCCCTTTGCGCACTAGCATTCGTCCATCGTTGGCGTGGCTGTCCCATAGCACTTCGCGTCCATGGATTGATTTAGGCGATTGAAATTTAATGTAGATGTTTGTGGACACATCGTCATTTTCGTTCTCGGGGTAGGTATGCCGCACTTTGGCTTGGCAGCGTTTTGTCGGCCCGAGTCGGCCGTCGACACGCTCCTGTGCCAAAAATGTGCAGGTGTAGTCCTGGACCTGTTGGCGGCATCGATCCAAACTCGCTTGAGCTTGTTTAACGAGCCTTTTGAGTTCCTGTTGATGTGCGGTAAGTTTCTTGGTTTCGGGGATCAGCGAGTCGGGTGAGAGTCGCAGCGATGCGTCTTCGTCGCTGAGTCGCGGTGAGCTCACACGATCTGCGGTGTTAGCAGAGGCTAGAATTTCGTCCGCAATCAAGCGAGTCGATGCGGGGATGAACAGTACGGCGACCAGTGGCACAGCAAGCAGGTAATCTCGTTTCATGGTCATTTTTCCAAGTTGAAAGAACAGCAAAATTCAAGTGGTAGCAAAACAAGACAGTCGCGTCTCGCAAGGGCGACTCGCGGCGATGCCCTTGCCGGTTCTTCATCACAACAGTTGGTTCGTCGCGAACGCGGCGAACCAACCAAAATACAATCCTTGCCTCAATCGATGCAATCAACGACCTTCGCCAGGGCACGATCCGGCAATGACGCCAAGTTCCGCCGACTCGTCTGCCGCGTGTTCGTTAGACGCAGTGGCAGATTTCGCATCAATTTGGTTGCCATCGTTTCGGGTTTCTTGCCCCATCAACCGCGAGGGATGATGGGGCCCGATCAACAGCGTCAGTGCCGCTGCCGCAGCGACTGACCGCAAACAGCGCGCCCATTACGGACAAGAAACAGATCGAAATTGCTCACGTTTCGCAGCTGCCCGGACCATCCATCGCGAGTTGACTCAGGAAGAAACGGATCTCCATCCGCCGGGGGATAACGGAAATAGGGTCCGCTTTCGATCAGGGACGCCCCGGCGGTGTCGCAGCAAAATGGGGTTTCTCTGGAGCTTTCCCCGTAACTTTCCCCGTGTTTTTCGCCTCGGTGGCGTTTCTGTGAGCCCGATCCGCATGAACTCGATCCGATGGCGATCTGTACTGATGGACTCGATTAAGCAATACTGACATCGCCGCTGGGCGGTTGCTTCGGTCCAATGGCATGGCCCAACCACGTCAGCAGCCAACCACGTCAGAAGCCAACGACGTCAGAAGCTTCGAAGCAGGGGGTCAGTTCCCAAACCTCGGTTTTTGTCTGTTCTGCGAAGGCTCTCACCGAAAATCTCGTTGCAAAGGAACATCAGAATTGTCCGACGGATTGCCTCGGAAAAGGCCCACCCCAACTAAGATGAAGTCGTCCAGGGCGACGACAACCGCGCCGGAAGAGAAGCCTCGCGTGCGAAAAATTGGTTCGTTGGTGAACCAATTGATTTCGCGACGTGGCTATGCGCAAGTTGCGGTGGTCAACGAAATCCAGGACGCTGTGATCGCGCTGATTGACCAGCAGATACGATCCAGCGTGCGGATTGGCAATTTGAAACGAGGCGTGCTGGAGATCTATGCATCGGACTCGGTCACCCTGCAAGAGCTGAACTTTCAAAAGCGAACGATCCTCAAGAAGCTGCAAAAAACGCTTCCCCAATCCAACGTCACAGGACTGAAGTTTCGTATCCAAGCCAATTGATGTCGCTGATCGCTCGGCGATCCATCGATCTGATCGCGGAGCGATCAACGACAACCCGCCAACGCAAAACTCACCCACCTTTCTGAGCCCAATGCATCGATCTCGCGCCCACCAACGTTTGGCCCGTCATCGTTTGGCCCGTCAAGTTCGCGGGAGTTTTGTGTCACGATGAAAGTGGTTTTCTTGACCGCGGGGGCTGCCGGCATGTATTGCGGCAGCTGTATGCACGACAATGCCACCGCGCGGGTACTGAGAGCGTCCGGTATCGACTGTGTCTTGCAGCCGATTTACACGCCGATCCGCACCGATGAAACCAGCATCGCTGAAGAAGAGGTTTTCTTTGGTGGCATTCACATCTATCTGCTGCAACAGATGCCGTGGATTCGGTTTGTGCCTGCATCGCTACGGCGATTTCTCGATTGGCCACCGTTGATCCGGATGGCGACAAGCCGAGCGATGTCCACCGATGCCGCCAAGCTTGCCGCACTGGCGATTTCGATGCTCAAAGGGACCGAGGGGCGGCAAGCCGAAGAGGTTAGGCGATTGACCGATTGGCTCGACACCGAGATGCACCCCGATGTCCTTGTGCTCAGCAATCTATTGATTGGCGGAGCGTTACCGACGATTCGCAAACGATTGCCCAACACCAAGATCGTGGTGTTGCTACAAGGCGATGACATTTTCTTGGACCACTTGCCCGATGCGGCGCGGAACGAGGCGGTTCAGCTATGCCGAAAACTTGTGGGATCAGTCGATCAGTTTGTCGTCAACAGCCGTTTCTATGCGGACAAAATGGGATCGCTGCTCGAGATCCCGCCATCAAAATTGACGACGATTCCGCTTTCGATTGATCTTCAGCATTTTTCGCCACGACCGACATCGTCGTCCGCAGCGGAGACGTTTCGCTTGGGCTACATGGCGCGAGTTGCACCCGAGAAAGGGCTGCACCGGCTGGTGGATGCATTTATCGAATTGGCGACGCAGCAATCTCATTCCCGTCTGACGCTGGAGGTCGCCGGTTGGCTCGGCGAAAACAATCACGCCTATCTCGAGTCGCTTCGCCAACGAATCGACGCCGCGAATTTGAGCGAGCGTTTTACCTATCACGGCAGCCCCTCGCTCTCGCAGAAAGCTGAATTTTTGCGAACGCTCGATTTATTGTGTGTGCCGACGGAATACGAAGATCCCAAGGGGCTGTTTGTGCTCGAGGCAATCGCTTCGGGAGTGCCGGTGGTGCTGCCCGACCATGGCGCGTTTGGTGAACTGATTGGATCGACCGGTGGCGGCATCGTGGTTCCCGCGAATGACCATCAAGCCTTGATTGGCGGCATCGATCTGTTGGCCAAAGATCATTCGCATCGACAGCAGTTAATCGCATCGGGGTTGGCGAATGTGCTTGAAAAGCATTCGATTGAAATCACGGCTCGGCGTTTGGCGGCACTGTTCACCGAGCTAACCTCCGTCTCGTGAACTACTTCATGCCTTCGCGACGCATCGTCAATTCGCGACTGATTTCGCCTTTGACGTACTTGATCGGGACAAAGCTGTTGCCCTCCATCGGCACTTCCACTCGGACGGTCACTTCGCGTGTATCGCGTTTGATCTTTTTGGGGGTGACTTGGACGCGAACATTGGTCAGGCCAAGCGAATTAAGAATCCCCAAAGCTTTGGATTCGGTCTCTTCGGCGGTCGCTCCCGGCAACATGCCTGTCCGTGCAGCTTCGTAGACCGCGTTGTCAGCGGTATGGCGAATCATCGCGGCACGACAAAATTCAAAGGCCGCAAAGAAAAACAGGAACAAGATCGGGGCGACGATTGCAAATTCCACCAAGGCTGCGCCTCGTCGTTGGCGTCGTTGGTTCATTTGGGTCATGGGCTTTTTGCCAAAAACAGTGGGCGGGGGTGTCAGGTTTGGATCCATTGGTTTCAAAGCACTCGTTCAGGATTCAAATCTATTCGGTCATCATGGTGGACAGCGTCAGAGCGATCTCGCGATAGATCTGGCGCAGTTCATCACCGCTGGCGGCGTGAAAGGTTTTTCCGTTACCGATCGTTGCCACTTCTCGCATTCGCGTGGTGTCGGCGCCAGCACCAAACGTGATGGTGTGAATCGTGATCCCATCGCGAGCGATTTCGTCTGCCGATTCACGCGGTTCACGTCCGCGGTTGTGCTTTCCGTCGGTCATCACAATCATCGTTTTTTCAACAAATTTGGCATCACGACTACGGTTCATGATTTCGTGACCTGCATCCATGCCTCGTGAAATACTGGTGAATCCACCGACCGGCAACGCCGCCATCGCACGGGTGATCAGATTCAAATCGTCGCTCAATTGCACGTCTTCGCGGGCTCTGTCGTTGTACGATGCCAAACCGACTTGCTCTTGGACGGGGGTACCCTCGAGCGTGCTGGTAAAGATGTTGATGGCGTCTCGCAGATCGGCGATCTTGTCTCCCGCCATCGATCCGCTGCGGTCCACGACAAGCACGACGTCGCGTTCGATGTAGGTTGCTGTCGACAGAGCTTGCGGTTCAAAGAATTCAAACCCAACCATGTTACCAAAGAACATCGGAACGGCACCGGCACTCGAACCGTGGGTCCGTTTGCCGTTGACCTTGACGCTGTTGATGGGGCGTTGGCCGGGGCTGAACTCGAATTTTCCTGATTTCGCTTCGCGGCTGGCCCCGAACGAAAAATCACTTGCATCGACGATCAGGGGATCACCGTTGACGGTGTTGCGAAGTGCGATCTGTTGACCGCGACGAATCGCGAGACCTTCGTTAAACGATTGCGACAACTCGAGTGCGGCTGCCTTAGCGGCCGCATCGGTGGCGCTGCGAAGTTCCGTTCTGGCCAGATGCATCTGAGCGATGTCGACCGAGAATGTGACCGCCATCATAAAGGCGACCATCATGATCACGATCAAAATCAGCATTGCACCACGGCGACGCGATGCACCGCGAGGCAAATCAGATCGACGCAAAGTAGATTGAGGGTTTGGATGGTTCATGATCATTATTCTTTCAACATCACGACGCGTGCAATTAAGTCTCGATTGGCAATGAATTGGCCCGCCAGTGGGCTGTTCGGTTGCGTGGGGGCCACGATTTCGACCGCGATCTCTTCACCCCGCTTGGCTTGCTCGGGATTGCGATCAGGAAATCGAACGGCGAAACCACGCACGTTGCGTGCAGTAAGGATATTGGTGGCGCGATCTTCGGCGGCGCTGGCGGTCGAAGTGCTCAGGGCCGCTTCGCGAGCTCCCTCGTACGCCGCCACACTGAGTGCTTGTTTCAGGAAAATGAAACTGCTCGCTTCGATTGAACCGAACACCAGCAGCACAAGGATCGGCAAACAGACGGCGAACTCGGCAGCTGCGACCGCTCGCCGCGAACGGCGGCGGGTGCGATTGGTTCGGGGATAATCGATCGCGGGAACGTCATGGGGGATCGTGATTGTCATCGTACTTATACCTCCGAATCGCTGGCCGGAGATGGTTTGGCGATTGGCGTCACGGCCGGAACTCGTTCGATCACCGCATTAAAGTCAGCGGCAATGTTTTGCCAAAAGTCGTCGTTGCGAAATTGCAGCGGAGCCACCGGGCGGCCGGTACGGACGTCGGCCAATGCATTTCGAAGTCGCAAAATGGGGCCGGCAAATCGGTTGGTCAGCTTCAGGGTGTCCCAGACAAAGGCGGGGATCAGCGCCATCGTGATGACAAAGAATGGCATGAAGCGTTGCATCGTGTCGGCGAACGTTTGCCCCCAACCGGCATCGGGTTGCTCGAACAAGCGAATCCAAATGGTCAAGGCAATCGCGTTGCATACGAAGAAAACGATCCAGTGAATCGCGATCTTGCGAAGCAATCCCCCTTGGACCTCGCGATCAACAAGCGTACGGCTGCGGCGTGATTTGGTTTGGCTCATGGTCTCGTCTGCGACAATGGATAGGTGAAATGACTCGAGAATCGTCAGATGGCTCTGAGAGGGCAATCGGCTCTCATAGGGAACCGTAGGTCAGAGTTGCGCGATCCGGTTCGTCCACGCACAAACTTGCCTTACCCCACCGCATTGAAATGCGGATTGCAGCGGTTGCAGCGATAAGTCCGCCGCGGTGCCCCCCGGAAGAGCTGAGATGATCAGACAATGCCATCGACGTTGGACGTCCGCCGTACGGCTATCAAAATTTGCCGTTTGTCTATAAAGTCGCAACAAGCAAGCCCTTCTTGTTCGCGTGATCACCCGTGTTGAGGAACGACGATGCATCAGTGCGCCCACCATCACACCGAAAATCAAAATTATGGATCGGCCTTTGCCATCGGCGTGGCACTGAATGTGGTGTTCGTCTTGGTCGAGGCGGGGTACGGTTTCTACAGCCATTCGCTCGCGCTTTTAGCCGATGCCGGGCACAATCTTTCGGATGTGTTAGGGCTGCTGATCGCCTGGGGTGGCTACGCGTTGGCGAAGGTTCCGCCGTGTAACAAACGCACCTACGGTTGGCGGAGCACGACCATTTTGGCAGCGTTATTTAATGCGCTGATTCTGCTGGTCGCGATTGGAGGAATCGCTTGGGAAGCGATCCATCGGTTTCAAGAACCCTCCGAGGTCGCCGCACCGACGGTGATTATCGTCGCGTTGATTGGAGTGGTGATCAACACGATCACGGCGCTGTTGTTTATGAAAGGTCGGCATGGTGATTTGAATATCCGTGGCGCGTTTCTGCACATGGCCGCCGACGCGTTGTTGTCGTTGGGGGTTGCGATTGCGGGGGTTCTGATTCTGTATACCCAGTGGAACTGGATCGACCCGGCAACCAGTTTGTTGATCGCCGTGGTGATCTTCTTTGCCACGACCGACCTGCTTCGTGAATCGATGAATTACGCGCTGCAGGCGGTGCCCAAGAGAATCGACCTGGATGATGTCAACGCCTATCTACTGAGTCTGCCGGGAGTGACGGCGATCCACGATCTGCATGTCTGGGCCATGAGCACGACCGAGATCGCCTTGACCGCTCATCTGGTCAAGCCGCAGCTTGAAAACAACGATGCACTGCTGAAAAAAATCGCTCACGATTTGGATCACGAGTTTCAAATTAGCCATGCCACGGTCCAAATCGAATCAAGTGTCGATGCTGCGAATTGCCGTCAAGCCGAGGCCGGGTCGCTGTGAAATAACGCGTAAAACGCACTGCTTGCAAGCAAAGCGGCGATATCCAGGGCGAAA
>TARA_R110002073_G_scaffold160990_2_pt1 | contig 26847 bp, 25 predicted proteins | sample TARA_R110002073 | Tara Oceans TARA_R110002073 (sample SAMEA4397174) | marine metagenome | biome: Polar Biome; feature: [DCM] deep chlorophyll maximum layer (ENVO:01000326); material: water (ENVO:00002006), including particulate matter (ENVO:01000060) such as... | depth 40 m | reverse complement strand
TTTCCGCCGGGCGCTCCGGGGATGGGTTACTACAACCTGGAGGGGGAGCTCCCGGGCTTTCACGGTCATATCCGCCTTGATGCCATCGCCTGTATCGGGTTTCAGGAAAAGCAGCACCGTGGCAGGGACAGCTATGCGTTCGTGTTTCAGGGTGTGCAAGGTGAGGTGCTGTTCAAGGTATTTCTCGGCAGGTCGTCTGATGGCTCCGTCTACCCAGAACAGATAGAACGATTTCATGCAATTCGCGACAGCCTCTCGGTTGACGCGGGCACAAAAAGGAACTGATATGAAAAACAAAGCACTGCAAACCCGCCTCAGCGATGAGGTCATGACATTTCTACAGTCGCGGAAAAGCCTGCATCTGGCCAGCCTGGGCGTCGATGGAGCGCCGTTCGCATCCTATGCGCCATTCGCAGTAGGAGAAGAGTGCCTGTATGTTCTGCTCAGCGAAATAGCGACCCACGGCATCAACCTCCAGCGCAACCCTAGGGCGTCGGTATTGGTGGTGCAAGATGAGGATACTGCTGCGGAGCTGTTCGCCCGGATTCGCGTCAACTATGCAGTGGAGGCACAACTCTTGCCGCACAAGTCACCGGAGTGGCAGGTGGCGCTGGGGTATTTGAGCGCGCGGCACGGGCAGCGGCCGATCAACTTGAGTAAGCTGCAGGATTTTAAAATGTTTCGCCTCAATCCCCGCGGTGGGCGCTATGTAAAGGGTTTCGGGAAAGCGTATTCGCTGGCCGGAAATACGCTTGCTGGTGAAGCGCTGACACACCTGACCGATGGCCATAAACCTCGCACCGGGTCGGCGACGGAATAAGGTGGTGAGCCCACAGTGGCCTTCAACCGTAAGCGACGGGTGTTCCCGCGCGCTCTGTAGGACCTGTGCCTGATGGGTAACTTGCCAGCGCTGATGCGATACATTTTTGATAGCACGAAAAAATCAGATCAATAAGAAGGTTTTTTCAGCTACAACCTATGATGTAAAACCCATATCCTCGCTATACTGTGGGAATAAACGTTAACCTCGTCGGCACACACTGCCCCCGTGTTTTGTTCCCCGCCGGCGCAATAATAAGGAAGTCATCATGACCATCGATACCCTGCCAGACCTGGTTGCCCAATGGGTTGAACAAGCTCCCGAAAAAACCTGGTTGCGCGACCTGGATGAAAAGGGCTCGCTGGACTATAGCTGGAGACAGGCGCATACGCAGATTTCCGCCATTGGTGCCATGCTGGAGCAGCGCTTCGGGCACGGCGAGAAGATGGTATTGCTATCCCGCAACCGGGCGCACTGGGTAATGGCGGACCTGGCGATTATCGCTTCGGGGAATGTCACTGTCAGTATGTTCACTACCCTCCCGGCGAGCACTGCAGAGTACATCTTACAGCTGACCCAGGCCCGGGTGATATTCGTCGGTGAGACCAGCAACTGGGAGCAGGTTGTACCGGTGCTGCCCGATGACGTTGTGGTGGTGACGCTACCCGGGGTCGAGGTGGAGCAGCCGCATGAAAAATGGGAAGACCTGTTGAGCCAGTACAGCGGGCAGAGCCGGACGTACCAGTGCCAGCCAGACGATATGATCTCGCTGGTATTCACCTCCGGCACCACCGGTATGCCCAAGGGTGTGATCCAGACGCACAATAGCAACCTCATTCCCATACGGCGTTTCACTGATATTTTCGGGTTTGCAGACAATCCGCGCTATTTTTCCTACCTGCCCCTGTCGCATATCGCGGAACGACAAATCGTGGAATTTTCTTCCATCGTTCTGGGTGGTGAGATCTACTTCAATGAAGCACTGGACAAGCTTGCGCGCGACCTGCCGCGCACCCGCCCCCATGTATTCTTCGGCCCGCCGAGAGTCTGGGAGCAGTTACAGCAGGCCGTCATCGAGAAATTTGGCGGCAAAGACGCGTTTGCAGCCGCGTTGGCCGAGGACAGGGCGGGCATTGGTCAACTGGTGCTGGAAGGGCTCGGCTTCAGTGATGTGGAGTACTGCCTCACCGCCGCAGCGCCGACGCCGCCGGCGCTGATCCACTGGTGGCAGGACCTCGGCCTGACATTGATGGAGGGCTTTGGGCAAACCGAGGCCATGGGGCTGATTCTCTCCAGCCGTGAACAGCGCCGGATCGGCTCCATAGGCAAACCCATCGGGGAGGTCGAGTACAAGATCACCGAGGAGGGCGAGCTGGCGATCAAGGCCGCCGGCTGTACGCCGGGCTACTACAAGCAGGAGGACAAGACCGCTGAGCTGATCCGGGATGGCTGGCTGCATACCGGGGACAAGGCGCGTGTGGATGAGGATGGTTTCCTCTACATTACCGGGCGGGTCAAGGACTACTTCAAGACAATTCAGGGGAAGTTTGTCGCCCCTCCACCGATTGAGAGCGCCTTCGCGGAGAACCTCCATGCCGAGCAGCAGTGCCTGTTGGGGCGCGGTTTTTCCAAGACAGTAATGGTGGCAGTACTGACTGCTGAGGCGCAGAAGGCTCCCGACTCGGAAATCGAGGACTCTATTCGCAGTACCATTGTTGAGATAAACGGGCAGATAGAACACCACGCCCGCATCGGCGCCGTGATCCTGAGTCGGGAGCCCTGGAGTATCGAGAACGAGGTGCTCACGCCCACGCTGAAGATCCGGCGCGAGAAAGTGGAAGAGCGCTTTGGCGAATTGGCAGAAGCGCTGGCGCGCGAGTCAGCCGAGCAACGCGAGCTATTGCTGCACTGGCACTGAGGACGGCCGCTCTGCGGCACCTTCCACGAGTATGGACATTATCCTCCGCAGGCTGGCCTACTTGAAACGGTAACGCACGGGTAGGGATTTGAGCCCGCCGACGAACACTGCCTGGACCCAGGCAGGGTCGCCGGCCAGTTCTATCCAATCCAGGCGTGACATCAGTTCCCTGAAGAAAATCGCCACTTCCAGCACGGCCAGGTGCTGACCCAGGCACATATGACCGCCGAAGCCGAACGCGAGTTGATTGCGGTTGTCGCGCTCGATATCGAAAGTGTTGGGATTCTCAATGGCGCGTTCATCGCGGTTTGCCGAGGGATACCACACCGCCAGACTCTCGCCCTTCTTTATGGTCTGGCCGTGGAACTCGACGTCCTCGGTACAGGTGCGCATCATGTGTCGCACCGGCGATGTCCAGCGGATCATTTCCCGGGCAGCGCTTTCGGCGAGGTCGGGGTTGTCCTGCAGTTTCCTGAACTGATCGGGAAATTGCAGCAGCGCTTTCAGGCCGCCACTGGTGGTGTGCGAGGTCGTGTCGTGGCCGGCTGTGGCGGTGATGATGAAATAGCTGATCTGGTCCAGTTCCTCCATCGGCTCGCCGTCTATTATGGCGTTTGCCAGTACGGTGGCGAGATCGTCGGTGGGGTTCTTCTTGCGATCTTCCACCACGTCCTTGAAGTAGGCGAAAAAGTCCAGCAGCACACCCATACCAGAGCCCATATCGTCGCCGCGACCCTGGTCCGGGTCCTGGCTGCCGAACAGCTCCTGGGTGAGTTTCAGCATCATGCCTTCCTCTTCCGGCACCACGCCCAGGATCTTCATGATCACGCGCAGTGGGTAGTGCAGGGCGACGTCTTTGACGAAATCGCATTCACCGCCCATGGCTTCCATTTTGTCCACGTACTCGCGCGCGATCTCTTCCACCATTGGCGTCAGTTTGGAAATAGGGCCGGGTTTGAACCAGTCGCGTGTGACGCCGCGCAGCTTGCGGTGCTTGGGGTTGTCCATGTGGATCAGGGTTTCCAGCCCGTTTTTGGTGCCAAACTGTTCCAGCAGCATCTGCTCGAAGGCCTGGGGCATGATCACGGTGCGCGGATTATTGATGAACAGCTCATTGTTCTGGCTGATGTACTTGATATCCTCGTGCCGCGTCAACACCCAGAATGGTTCGTAGTCGGGGTGGTCGAAGTAGGCTACAGGGTCGTTATCGCGCAGGTGATCGAACAGGGCGTGCATGGTGCTCTCATCGCCCATGATGGCAGGGTCGACAATACTGTGTATGCGGCTCATTGGAGGCCTCCGGTTGCGTCGGTAGTCGCTGCTCAACAGCGTCATTGCGTAAAAATGCTGCGCACAGTCTACGCTTGTGAATTCGCGCCATATTGTGAATTTACGCCAAACTGTGCTGTAATCCGCCAATGTCTGTTCCCTCGGTATCGCGCGATTTCACCAAGGCCGTCTTCGATTATCTGGCGGAGTGCGGCTTCGCGGCCGACACGGTGATGCGGTGTGCCGGGCTGGACTCCCTGCAGCTGCTTCCCGGGGGGCGTGTGCCCCTCAACATCTATGAAAAGTTGTTCCTGGCGGGGGAAAACCTCAGCGGTGATCACTACTTCGGACTCAATATGGGTGCCCGTCCCTGGCCTCGCAGTTGGGGGCTGGTGTCCCACCTGGCAGTATCGGCACCGGATGCGGTAACTGCCGCTTCGGCACTGATGGATTACTCGGAGTTGCAGCTGAACTTCCTGCGTTTCCGGCTGCGACAACTGGCCGGCGGCAGGATGTGCATGGAGGTGCAGCACGACGGGGTCGCTCGGCTGCAGCGCCATGTTGTGGAACACCTGCTGGCCAATATTGTGACGCTTGCCAGCACGCAGATAGGTTACGAGATTCCGGAACTGCAGATTGAGCTTGCCCACGGCGATGCGGGTGATGCGGCCTATGTGTCGCGTATGCTCAACGCGAAGGTGACATTCGAGTGTGAGGCCTACCGCGTCGAGGCATCGCAGGAGTTTCTGCAACAACAGGCGCTGTACGGGGAGGAGGATCTTTACCGGGTAACCGAGCAATTGGCCCGGCAGCGGTTGATGGAACTGCGCGGTGAAGACCGCTTTCTAAACCAGGTGCGTGAAACGGTGCTGCAACAATTGCCGGGCGGCCTACCCAAGGTTGACGGTGTGGCAGCCATTCTCGGCCTGTCTGCCCGCACGCTGCAGCGCAGGCTGCAGGAGCGCAATCTGCGCTACCAGCAGGTGCTGGATGAAGTGCGCAGCGAACTGGCACTGCAGCTGATTGGCGACGATGACCGCCTGAGCCTCAACGAGGTGGCTGCCTATCTTGGCTTCAACGACCAGAGCGCCATGCAACACGCCTTCCGGCGCTGGCAGGGCATGACGCCAGGGCAGTATCGCAAGCGTATCGGTACAAGCTGACGCAAGTCCCTGTGCAGGAGGCATCTCTTTCGCCTCGAGTCCTGGTGAGCTATCGTGACGCATGCATTTCGTCACAGCGACTGGTATAAAAGCGCGCTGGCAGAGCTCAACCTGATGACGATTACTTTTGACCCGAGGAGTTCCCTCTATGAAGCCAGTTTGTTTGGTCATCGGCGCCGGTGCCGGTATCGGCGGCAATGTCGGCAAGCGGTTCGCTGCGGGTGGATACCATGCCGTGCTGTGCCGGCGCAGTGATGAAGTCGGGCTGCAGCAACTGGTATCCGGAATTGAAGCCGCAGGTGGCTCGGCCAGCGGATACCTGCTCAATGCGGTTGAGGAGGGCAGTATCGAGCAGCGCGTCAACGCTGTTGAAGAAGACATCGGGCCGATCGAGGTCGTGATCTACAATCTCGGTGCCCAGGTCGGGGATCGTGCGCTGGCGGATACCAGTTACAAGACGTTTGAAATGGGCTGGCGACTCGCAACCTTCGGCTTGTTTCGCCTCGCGTCGGCAGTGTGTCCTAAAATGGAGGCGCGGGGTAAGGGGGTAATTCTGGTGACGTCAGCCACGGCGGCCATGCGCGGCAATGCGGGTCAGCACTCGCACGCCGCCGCAATGGGTGGCAGGCGTATGCTGTGCCAGACTCTCAACGCCCAGTTTTCGAGTAAGGGCATTCATGTCGCACATATCCTTGTCGATGGCATGGTGGATGCGCCCGATACACTGGGTAAGATGTTGGGCGCCGATGTGTTCCAGCAACTTCGCGATGCGCGCGGCGGTGAACAGGATGGTTTGATGCTGCCGGAGCAGATGGCAGAAACCTATTTTCACGTGGCGCATCAGCACCGATCTGCCTGGACTCACGAACTGGACCTGCGGGCGTTTTCCGACCGCGCCTGGTGGAATCACTGATCTTGAACGAGAGTTTTGGGACGAGGAGAAACAGTATGGCCAGGCTGGATTTTATTTTTGATTTTGGCAGCCCTAATGCGTATTACGCGTACAAGGTATTGCCAGGTATTCTGGCGCGCACCGGTGCTGAGATGGTTATTCAACCGGTGCTGCTTGGTGGGCTGTTCAAGATCACCGGCAACCAGCCGCCGATGCTGGCTTTTGCTGGAGTCCAGGGCAAGCTGGACTATGAAATGCTTGAGAGCAAGCGCTTTGCCGACAAGCACCAGCTGAACCATTTCAGGTTTAATACACATTTCCCAGTGAATACAATCAGCATCATGCGCGGGCTGATTGCCGCACAGCAGTTGGATTGTGAAAAGCCGTATATCGATGTCGTGCTGTCGGCAATGTGGGAGCAGAGCCTGAAAATGGACGATGCTGAAGTGATCGCTGCGGTGCTGAAGGATGGCGGACTGGATGCCGACGCCATTCTGGCCTTGATCCAGACGGACCCGATCAAGGAAACGTTGAAGCGCAATACCCAGGCTGCAGCAGATCGCGGTGTTTTTGGCATCCCCACCTTCTTCGTGGGCGAGGAGATGTTCTTCGGCAAGGATCGTCTTGGCCAGGTCGAGGAAGAGTTGGCGCAGTCCAACGCACGCTGTCACCAGGAGAGAGACCACGCATGCTAACCATTCATCATTCCCCCATGTCGCGCTCCACACGCGTGGTCTGGTTCTGTGAGGAGATCGGTCTTGACTATCGTCTGGAGACGGTAGAGATGTTCAGCGATGCGATGAAGCGGCCCGAATACCTTGCGATAAATCCGTTGGGCAAAGTGCCGGCCATTGAGGATGACGGCTTTGTACTCTGGGAGACGAGCGCAATATTGCAGTATCTCGATGCGAAGTACGGCGGTGGCAGACTGATGCCGCCGCGTGATACACCGGCGGGAGCGCTGGCGATCCAATGGCTGGATTACGGCGAGAATCCGCTGACCGTGATCATGGGTGAGATCGCCGCTCACAGCGGCCCGATGCCCGAGGACAGGCGCATACCGGCGCTGGTTGATCGCGGGCGGGAGATTGCACCACAGATTGTGCGTGTGGTCGAACGGGCGCTGCAGGAGCAGGACTGGATACTCGGCGATGACTTTAGCGCTGCGGATATCATGCTCGTCTTCGGCCTGATGATTGCGGACTATCTCGGTTACGTCAACGATACAACACCGCAGCTGCGGGCTTACCTGGCCAGAGCGATGGCGCGGCCGGCGTTTCAGCGGGCGGCAGCGCTCTGACGTGTCTTTGTCGCAGGCATTGCAATCCAAATGACGTTATCATCGCAGTACTTCCACACACTATTGCTCAGCCATCGCTAACAACGGAAACCAGTAAGTATGGGCGCCTTCTACGTAGAACACGAATACTGGTTTGCCGTTTTTCAGCTGGTGATGGCCATGTTGGGGATGGGCGCCACGCTCACCGGGCGCGACTTTCGCGATGTAGTTCGCGAGCCCAGAGCTGTCACCATCGGGATGGTGGTGCAGTTGGTGCTGGTGCCACTGGTCGCCTTTGCCTTCCTGCGCCTGCTCGGTGTCAGTGGCGGGGTCGCTATTGGAGTTGCCCTGATTGCGTCGATTCCCGGTGGTACGACCTCCAATATCTTCACGTTTTTTGCGCGCGGTAACAGCGCGCTCTCAATCAGTATCACCGGTCTCACCACGTTGGCCTGCCTGGTGACAACGCCGCTGATTCTTGCAGCGCTGATCAGTGACAGCCTGCCGGCAGATTTCACCATGCCGACCGGGCAGATCGTCAGTGAAATTGCCTTCACACTGTTACTCCCTCTGGCACTCGGCATGGTATATCTCTACATGTACCCGCACAGAGCGGTGGCTGTATCGAAATGGTGTATTCGCGCCTCACTGCTTGGCATCGTCCTGATCGTGGTTGGATCGATGTCGGCAGGACGTCTGGATATCGAGGCGTTCGGTGGCGGCAATGTGGTGCTGGTAGTCGCTTTCACCTTGATGCTGGTGGCGGTGGGCTGGTTGGCATCGCGCCTGCTTCGACTGTCCAGGCCGGATGCCACCGCAATCGAATTTGAGGTTATCGTGCGCAACGTCAACCTGGGGGTGATGCTGAAGGCCTCGCTATTCCCTGCGTCAGCCGTGGCGACAGGTCATCTGGGCGACGCGGTGATGTTCACTCTGCTGCTGTACGGTGGCTTGCAGTTGGCAATTGCGTCGGTGCTGGTGCCGCGCTATCGCGGTAAATACTCACAGGCAACCGCTCCCTGAGCGCATGGTAATAAAAATTTAACAGAGCGATCGATGCCGCCACCTTTACATATATGATTTAGCATATATACTTTTTGCCATATCGCTTTGGCCTGGGATTTTGAAGCCCTCAGCAGCCGCTCTGGAATCAAGCCGTTTGAGACCACATTGCGAGAGATCAATGAACGCATCAAGATGTTTGTGCTGGTGCAGACACAGTGAGGCGATGGCAGTATGGATCCGGTGCAGTTTTACAAATGCCTGTCTGATGAAACGCGATTGCGGTGCCTGTTACTGATTCAGCACGAACAGGAATTGTGTGTCTGTGAGCTGACCGGGGCATTGCAGGAAATCCAGCCGAAAATATCGCGGCACCTGGCCCAGTTGCGACAGTGTGAAATACTTCTGGACCGTCGCCAGGGGCAATGGATCTTCTATCGGATGAATCCGGAGCTCCCGCAATGGGCGAAACAGGTACTGGAAGACACCCTCGCCGGGAATGTGTCATTCCTGGCAGAAAACCTCTCCAGTTTGAGCGCGATGGGTGACAGGCCCGCCCGTGTGCAGGCCTGCTGCGAGTAGTCGTCGCTGCGATACAAGGTCCTCTGCTGAAAAATGTCATGAAACTGCGGTAGCGTTGGCTGAATCCCGCGCTATCTGTACGGAGTTGGTGCATGGAAATAAAGGTCGGTGTGAACGGTCTGGGTCGAATGGGGCGTCTGGTCATGCGCGCAGCCTGGGCGATGGAGGGAGTGCGGTTTGTTCAGGTCAACGATCCTGCCGGTGACGCCAAGACATTTGCCCACCTGCTGAATTACGATTCGGTGCACGGGGTATGGGAGCACCGGGCAGAGAGTGACGGGGTTGACCTGCTGGTAGCGGGCCAGCGAATTGCGTGTACCGCAAACCAGCGTATAGAGGATACTGACTGGTCGTCCTGTGATGTCGTGATCGAGGCGTCCGGCAAATTCAGGAAGAAGGCGGTACTGGAGGCGTATCTGCGCCACGGTGTCACGCGCGTGGTGGTGACGGCGCCGGTGAAGGAAGAGGGTGTACTGGATATCGTGATGGGCGTGAATCACGACCGCTACCTGCCTGACGCGCACCCCATTGTCAGCGCGGCTTCATGCACGACCAACTGCCTGGCGCCGGCAGTGAAAGTGATTCACGAGGGCCTTGGCATCAAGCACGGCTCGATGACGACCATTCACGATATCACCAACACCCAGGTGATACTGGATGCGCCGCACAAGGACCTGCGCCGGGCGCGGGCCTGCGGCATGAGCCTGATACCGACAACCACCGGGTCGGCGACCGCGATCACACATATTTTTCCCGAGCTGCGCGGCAAGCTGAACGGTCACGCTATCCGTGTCCCGCTGGCCAATGCCTCACTGACTGATGTGGTGTTTGAGGTGGCGCGGGAGACCACTGTCGAGGAGGTCAACGGCCTGCTGCAGGCGGCATCGCAGGGGGAGTTGAAGGGCATTCTCGGCTACGAGGAACAACCACTGGTGTCGATAGACTACAGGACCGATCCGCGCTCCTGTGTGGTCGATGCGCTGTCCACCATGGTGGTCAATGGCACCCAGGTCAAACTGTATCTGTGGTACGACAACGAATGGGGGTATGCCAATCGCACCGCAGAGATCATGCTGATGGTTGCGCGGCTGGACCGGGCATAAGCGGCAGTATGCTCTCTTCCCTGTCAGAGGGTGTGCGCCAGTACCTGCTGATCACCTTCAACTACTGGGCGTTTACGCTGACGGATGGCGCCCTGCGCATGTTGGTGGTATTGCACTTCCACCAGTTGGGCTACAGCCCGCTGGAAGTCGCGATGTTGTTCCTGTTCTACGAAATCTTTGGCGTGATCACCAATCTGGTTGGCGGTTGGCTCGGTGCACATATCGGTTTGAATGCAACGATGAATGCGGGGCTGCTGCTGCAGGTGGCTGCCCTGTCCATGCTGCTGGTGCCGCAGGACCTGTTGACGGTGGCGTGGGTAATGGCCGCACAGGCACTCTCTGGCATCGCCAAGGACCTGAACAAGATGAGTGCCAAGAGCGCCATTAAAACGCTGGTGCCGGCCAACGCGCAGGGCACCCTGTACAAATGGGTTGCGATTCTCACCGGTTCCAAGAATGCACTGAAGGGGGTCGGTTTTTTCCTCGGTGGAATGATGCTGTCTCTGTGGGGCTTTCGCGAGGCGATCGGGCTGATGGTGGCAATGCTTGCGGTCGTCTGGGTATTCAGCATCCTGCATCTGAAGAAAAGCCTGGGTAAGGCTGCCAACAAACCCAGGTTCAGCCAGCTCTTCTCCAAGAGCCGCGCGGTGAACAGCCTGTCAGCAGCCAGGCTCTTTCTGTTTGCCGCCCGCGATGTCTGGTTTGTGGTCGCGCTCCCTGTGTACCTGACATCCGCGATGGGTTGGGACCACTGGGCGGTGGGCGCTTTCCTCGCAAGCTGGGTGATAGGGTATGGCTTTTTCCAGTCTGTCGCGCCGAGGTTTACCGGCAGCGCCGGTGGCCGGGTTCCCGATGGGATTACCGCCTTCCGGTGGGCGGCCGTCCTGTCGCTCGCACCGGCGGCAATTGCGCTGGCGATGGCACTGGGTGTCGGGGCAGACGCCAGCCTGCTGGTGGGGCTGATGGTGTTCGGTATCCTGTTCGCGGTGAACTCCGCACTGCACAGCTTCCTGATCGTCAGTTACGCGCGGGAGGAGGGAGTTTCACTGGATGTGGGATTCTATTACATGGCGAATGCGATGGGGCGGTTGCTGGGGACGGTCTTGTCGGGCTGGGTCTACCAGACATGGGGCATCGGGAGCTGCCTGTGGATTTCCAGTGTGTTGATAGCACTGTCCGCACTGGTCGCGCTATCACTGCCACGGACGGGTGCAGCGACGACAGTGTAAACGCGGTCAGGCAGTGATATACCTCACCAGAGTGACCACGCCAGCATGGTAAGGCTGGTACTATTGAGCGTGGGGCGTAGTCATTATCAATCGCGTGGCGGTCTGCGGGCCGTCGGATGTCAGGGAGTGAGCCGGTGTACTCAGCTGTCGAGAATCAACAGGTGCTTATCAAGGCTTTATGCCAGCCGTCGATCTTTCCGCACGCCAGCAATGACCTGACGCTACTGGAAACCCATATCTCCTGGGTGATCCTGTGTGGCGATTTTGCCTATAAAATCAAGAAGGCGCTCGATCTGGGATTTCTTGACTGCACCACCCTGGAACGGCGGAAGTTTTTTTGTGAAGAGGAGTTGCGACTCAATCGCAGGCTCGCGCCGGAGCTGTATCTGGAAGTGGTGCCGATCACCGGGACAGAGGCGCAGCCCAGCCTGGCAGGACACGGTCCCGCGCTGGAGTATGCGGTCAAGATGCAGCGCTTCCCGGCGTCAGCGCTGTTGAGTGAGTTGGTCGATGACAACCACCTGGCTGCTGGACACATCGACCAGTTGGCCGCGCAGATCGCCAGTTTTCACCAGCGTATACCCGCGTCGGGCAATAACACGCTGTACGGAAACCCCGATCATGTCCACGCTCCCGCGCTGGAAAACTTCTGCCAGATTCGCGAGCGTATTGATGAGCCGCATCGTCTGGCGATGGTAGAGCGCTTGCACACATGGACGCAGCAGGAATACCAGCGCTGCGCCCCGGTATTCGACCAGCGCAAAAACCAGGGGTTTGTCCGCGAGTGCCACGGCGATATGCATCTGGGCAATATGGTGATGATAGCGGATACGCCGGTTATTTTTGACGGTATTGAGTTCAATCCGGAGTTGTACTGGATTGACGTGATGAGCGAGATCGCGTTCCTGTGCATGGATCTGGAACACCATGGGCGTCCTGACTATGCCAACAGGTTCCTCAACAGCTATCTTGAACATACGGGCGACTACGAGGGCTTACAGGTAGCTCGCTACTATCGGGTGTATCGCGCCATTGTGCGGGCCAAAGTGGCCAGCATCCGTGTTGAGCAGGAGGCTGCCAGTAAAACGCCGTCTGCATCGCTGCATGAATGCGACCAGTATCTGCAGCTTGCCCTGCAGTACTCACTCCCCCAGGCTCCGGTGCTGCTGATCACGCACGGTTTATCCGGCAGTGGCAAGTCGACGCTGTCGGCGCGGCTGGCTGAACACACGGGGGCCATACGCATTCGCTCGGACCGGGAGCGACAGCGGTTATTGGGTCGGGGCACACGCCACGGGCAAGCGGCTGAAATCAATGCGGGTGTCTACTCAGAGGATGCAACGGCGCAAACCTATGCCGTCCTTGAACAACTGGCAAAGAGCGTGCTCAGCGCCGGCTATTCAGTGATCGTTGATGCGACCTTTCTCTCGCGCGCACAGAGAGAGCCGTTCAGGCGGTTGGCGACACGTCTTGGTGTGCCGCTACGGGTGCTGTCCTTCCAGGCGGAGCCCGAAGTGCTCAGGCAGCGCGTTATCGCGCGGGGAGAAGAAGGGCGCGATATCTCTGAGGCAGACCTGGACGTGCTGGAGTATCAATTACAGCATTACGCAGGGCTGGATGCCGATGAAGGCAGCGAGGTCGTTGTCATTGATACGCAGCGCCCCTGCACCGGGCAGGATATGGCCGCGCAGCTCAAGCACTCACTGTCCGATGCGCTGGCTGGCTGAAGATGCAGATAAACCTGGCGGCGTTATTCTTCCTGCTCCAGATAGCGCGCACAGCCGCACCTGCCGGCAGTGTCCCTGTGTCACTCACGCCCGGATTCACGCTCGTGTTCCCTCACTGATGTGCGCATCACTTTCACGTGCTCAACGTAATCCTCCGAGTCCCCGTAGCGCGCGAAATCGGCATACTGTCTATGTGGATTGACGACTTTTCTCGCATGTTTGATCGGGCACCAGTACTGCTCTGTGCGTGCGACAATTTCCCGGCTGTAGGTAAGCAGGCCACTGACATAGCCGCAGTAGATACAGTTGATCTTTTCGATGATGTTCAGATAGGAAAGATGGTGCCGGTCCACGATGATATAGTCGCCGCGGCGCACTTTCGGGATCCTGTACAGCCCAAAGCACAGGTGCTGATAGACTGATATGGTGATGTCCAGTAATGAAAACGGTATGATCATCAGGTAGATCACGGGGGCGCTGGCCACGTTGCGAAACTCACTTTCTCGCAGCCATTTAATAATCCCCGTTTTCATGCGTCGATGGGCACGCTTTACAGCTTTTTCAAACCGAATTTTTGTGCCATCGATGCTGTAGGACAGGTTGTCCTCGTGCTGTTTAAGCAACTGCCCCAGCTCCTGTTCGCGCTGGCGAAGTTCCTCCAGTAACTCGCTGATCTTTTTGTTCATTGCTGTCTCCATCGCATGATGAGTTGCTTGTAATCGATCCACTGCCTCAAAGCTATTGCGATGCGCTTCCTGGAAGGCGGTTGCGCTGTAGCCTTGGCTGACAGTGAGCGGGATAGAAGCGGGACTATGCCAATAGCTGGCAGTCCACAGTGTACAGGGTTGCGACACTGACCGGTCGAAAGTGGGAAGTAATACAACCCGCACATTTTGCCCGATCGACAGTGTATACCGCACAGTGTGTGGCCTGGCGTCCTCGGGTATCTGGGTATTGTCGATTTGCGGTATCGACACTCCTGTGGTGTTATGTCGGGCGTTTGCGGGTATGGCATTGGAACAGGAGGCTTTGGGGTGGTAGTCAACGCAAATCTCTACGCACATTTCCAGCAACATTTTCCGGCGGCACCGGGTGCAATCCTGCTGGTCACCGCGCTGGGTCGCAGGGTCAGTTACGCCGAGGCTGATGAGATGTCTGCCCGCATCGCCAGCGGTTTGTTACAGCTCGGCGCTGTAGCTGGTGACAGAGTCACGGTGCAGGTCGAGAAATCCGTGGAAAACCTGTTTCTCTATCTTGCCTGCCTGCGCGCCGGGCTGGTCTATCACCCTCTCAATCCAGCGTATACACCAGCGGAACTGGAGTACTTCCTCGGCGACGCAGAGCCATCGATTGTGGTTTGTGCACCGGACGCTTTGAACGCTGTTGAGCCCCTGCTGGCAGACAGCGGTGCCAAAGCTGTTCTCTCGCTGGATGCCGCTGGCACCGGTACACTGATGGAGCGCACTTCCAGTGCTGCACCGCTGGCGGACGTGGCACAGTGTGACGGCTCCGATATGGCTGCACTGCTATACTCGTCCGGCACCACAGGGCAACCGAAAGGTATCATGCTCAGCCACGACAATCTGCGCTCGAATGCCGAGACACTGGTCCAGGCATGGGGATTCTCGGCATCTGACCGCCTGTTGCATATGCTGCCGATCTACCATGTTCACGGATTGTTTGTCGCCATCAGCTGTGTCCTGATGAGTGGTTCGAGCATGTCCTGGCACGCAGGTTTCAGCGACACGGGTGCAGTTGCCGCAATGCCCGGATGCACGGTGATGATGGGCGTTCCCACCTACTACACAAGGTTGTTGAACAATCCGGATTTCGGGCCCGAGTGCTGCGCGAATATGCGTTTGTTCATCTCGGGCTCCGCGCCCTTGCTGGCGGAGACCTTTGTCGAATTTGAGGCGCGTACCGGACATACCATTCTTGAGCGTTACGGCATGTCCGAGACGGGTATGAACACCTCGAACCCGCTGCGCGGAGAGCGACGCGCAGGCACCGTCGGCCCTGCCATAGCGGGAGTGACCCTGCGCGTAGTCGACGATAATGGTGGTGATCTGGCGGTCGGTGAAATCGGCAATCTACAGGTGCGCGGCCCCAATGTGTTCTCCGGCTACTGGCATATGCCAGACAGAACCGCTGAAGATTTCACCGCCGACGGCTTCTTTAACACGGGTGACAAAGCGTTGATCGACGCGGACGGTTACGTCTCCATCGTCGGGCGCTCCAAGGATATGGTTATCTGCGGAGGCCTCAATGTCTATCCGAAGGAAGTTGAGCGGGTGATCGATGACATTGCGGGTATCAAGGAGTCGGCCGTCATTGGCGTGCCCCATGCCGACTTTGGCGAGGTGGTTATCGCGGTGATTGTGGTCGACGAGGGATGCCCCGATGTCCCGACGGCCGATCAGGTGATCGCGCACTGTAAAACACAGCTGGCCAATTTCAAGGTACCGAAACGGGTGGAACTGGTCGACACCCTGCCCCGCAACGCGATGGGTAAGGTGCAGAAAAACCTGTTGCGCGAACGGTTTACAGACGCTGTGCGGTGATGATTCAGGCCACGAGTTTAAACACAAAACACGCCTGGTCACCGTTGCCTTCCCTGTTCAAGGTCTCTGCCTGCTGCTTGAACTGTGAGAGCTGCTGCGTGGAAAAACAATCGCTGTCGGTTTTGTCGACCAGCGCGATATCCCGCAGGTACTTTTCGCTACCGGTGAACTGAAACGCGGTAGAGTCAAAGTGCACGCTGTCCAGCGTGAATCCGTGCTGATGGGCGAGTTGTTCGAGGCTGCTGGCGCTGTGCAGGTAGAGGTGGCGAGGTGCGTCCAGCTGCACCCAGTGCTCCCGGTAGTGTTGCCATGCCCACGAGGATGACAGGGGTACCCTGACCAGTAAACGGCCCTGCGCTTTCAGCAGGTCGGCGGCAGCGGTAAATGTCCGGTGCTGATCCGGTATGTGTTCCAGGCTGTGATGCATCATCACCAGGTCGAAGCACTTGAATTTGTCGCTGTCTCTGGCGATATCCCAGAGTTGCTCTTTATAGATTTTCACGCCACAGGGATAGGCGATGGGTGCATCGATAAACGGATCCACTCCCTCAAGGCACCTGAAACCTTTTTTGTCCAGTTTGAGCAACAACTTGCCCGCGCCGCAGCCCACATCGAGTATCCGGTGAGTACTGGTCAGTTGCAAAAAATCAACCCACGGCGGCAAGCGCGGTTTGCGCAAAAAAAACAGCATCGCCGACATCAATTTATCGCCGCCCAGTGCGGCGTTCAGCTTCATCTCCCTCAGCGTCGACTGCATGCGACCATGACGGTGCTGTTTCTTGATATGCAGGGAATAGTAGTGTTCGGGATAGTAGTTGCCGATATCCGCCGGAATACTGCCTATCTGCAGGCAGGTGCAGGCGGAACAGCGTCGATACTCGAATACATCCCTGGTGCCGAAATACATCTCTTTGACATCGTAGGTGATGTCATCGAACGTTGAGCCACAAATCCTGCAATTGTCTGCCACTTGTACCGCCTCGTTGGCTGAATAATCCGCGGCAAGTATACGCCATCGTGGCGACGGATTTATTTGACACAATCTATGTCGATATATAAAGTCTCAGAAAATTTCGCTTCCAAGGCTAATTCAAGGGGTCAGGGTACATGAGAACAAGGTTGACGGAACTGTTGGGCATCGAGACGCCAATTGTCTGTGGCGGCATGATGCGGGTGGGGACGGCTGAACTGGCGGCAGCGGCCTCCAATGCCGGGGCCCTTGGGGTAATGACCGCACTGACGCAGCCGACGCTGGAGGGACTGCGTGCGGAGATCGAAAAATGTCGCTCCCTCACCAGCAAGCCATTCGCTGTGAATTTGACGGTCGGCGTGGTCGCGACTGAGATTAACTACGACGATATTCTGGATGTCATCATTGATAGCGGTGTGAAAATTGTGGAGACCGCAGGACGCAGCCCTGAGCCCTTTATGGAGCGATTCAAGGCCGCCGGGATCAAGGTCATTCACAAATGTGTCGCGGTTAGGCACGCCCTCAAGGCCGAGCGTATCGGCGTCGATGTTGTCAGCATCGACGGTTTTGAGTGCGCCGGTCACCCGGGTGAGCAGGATGTGGGCGGCCTCGTGCTGTTCCCTGCGGCGGCCCAGGCACTGAAAATCCCGGTGCTGGCATCCGGCGGTATCGCCGATGGACGCGGTCTTGCCGCAGCCCTCGCACTGGGCTGTGAAGGCATCAATATGGGATCGCGATTCCTGGTGACGCAGGAAGCTCCTATACACCACGGTATCAAGCAAAAAATCGTCGAGATGGACGAGAACCAGACTCGACTGATTTTCCGCAGCTACAGGAATACGGCGCGGGTCTATCGCAATAGCGTGGCGGACAAGGTCGCGGAACTCGAGGCCGAGGGCGCCGATTTCGGCCAGGTGCATCATCTGGTGTCCGGAGCCAATCAGGAGAAAGCCTGGTCTACCGGCGATATTGAGGCGGGCATGGTAACGGTCGGCATGAGTGGTGGCCTGATCAATGATATTCCCACCTGTGAGGAGCTGGTGAAAACGATTGTCGCGGACGCCCGGGCCATTATTAATGAGCGTCTCGCCGCCATCGCCGCCGACTGACAGGGGGTTTAAGGAAGTCGCAACGCATCCCACGACCAGAGGTCAGCTATGAAGAAGATCATTGTTTGCTCACTGGTGGTCATTGCGGTGCTGGCTGCTGTCGTCTGGTTCAACCGTGTCGATGCAATGCTGGCGCTGGTCAAATTCAGGTCAGAGCGAGAGTTCGTCGTTGCACCCAATCGACCCATTCCCTGGGGGCAGGGGCCTGCTGTAGCGCAGCAACAGCCTTCGCAGCGGCCGCCAAATATTATCCTGATACTGGCCGACGACCTGGGGTACAACGATCTCTCCACGTTTGGTGGTGGGGTCGCCGACGGTCGGGTGAAAACCCCCAATATCGACCGCTTGGCGGCACAGGGCGCGGTGTTCACACAGTCCTATGCCGGTAACGCTACCTGTGCGCCGTCCCGCGCGATGATTATGACCGGCCGCTATCCGACGCGTACCGGCTTCGAATTTACGCCCACGCCTTCGGGTATGGGGCCCATGGTCGCCATGGTTGCCGACAGCATGGACAGTAATTTGCCACCCGCCCTGTTCAATGAAGCGGGAGCCGCCGACGCACCGCCCTACGAGCAACAGGGTCTGCCCAGTGCAGAAATCACCGTTGCAGAGGTACTGCGTGATCATGGCTACCACACAGCGCATATCGGCAAATGGCATCTCGGGCGCAGCGAGGGCTTTGCACCGATAGACCAGGGCTTCGACGAAAGCCTGCTGATGGCCAGCGGGCTTTACCTGCCGGAAGACGACCCCGGTGTGGTGAACGCCAAGCTGGATTTTGATCCTATCGACAGATTCCTCTGGGCCCGTATGGAGTACGCGGCGTCTTTTAATAATCGCGGCGACGAACGCTTTGAGCCGGGCGGGTATCTCACTGATTACTGGACCGATGAAGCGATCGCCATGATCAGGGCCAACCGGAATCGACCCTTCTTCCTCTATCTGGCGCACTGGGGAGTGCACACACCGTTGCAGGCGACGCGCGAGGACTATGAGGCGGTGGGTGATATCCAGCCCCATCACCTGCGGGTGTATGCGGCGATGATTCGTGCCCTGGATCGCAGTGTTGGTCGAATTAACCGGGCGCTGGCGGAAGAGGGCCTTGCTGATAATACGCTGGTGATATTTTCCAGTGATAATGGCGGCCCCGGTTATATCGGCCTGCCAGGCATCAACGCCCCGTTTCGCGGCTGGAAGTTAAGCAACTTTGAGGGTGGGCTGAGGGTGCCCCTGTTTGTTAAATGGCCGCAGCAAATTGCCGCGCACACGATGGTGCAGACGCCGGTTGCGCATATTGACCTGATGCCGACGATAGTTGCCGCCGCGGGTGCCGAAGCGCCTCCGGGTGTGGCAATTGATGGCCGTAACATTCTGCCGCTGGCGACCGGGCAGGGTGCTGAGCGCTGGGATCGCGATACCCTGTTCTGGCAGAGCGGCTACTACCGGGCAGTGCGTCACGGCGACTGGAAGTTACAGGTATCAGATAATCCGGCCAGGACCTGGCTGTATAACCTGGCGGACGACCCCACCGAGCAAAATAACCTGGCGCAACTGCGCACCGACAAACGGGATGAATTGATGGCGCTACTGGATGCTCACCGCGCCTCAGCTCGCAAGCCCCTCTATCCCTATGTCGTGGAGATGCCCATCGCCGTCGACAAGACTTTGGCAGAGCCTTTCGAGGCGGGTGACGAATACATTTACTGGCCGAACTGAATGCGATATCGGCAGTAACGCTGTAGCGAAGGGAGCACTGCATATGACTGACACGGCAAACAGGCTCGATCAACTTATGCGAGAGCAACTTCCGGAGGGTGGCTATGTTGTGCCAGGTGGGCGCGCACTGTTTATGGAGGTAATCGACACCGCAACCGGCGAGGTCTGGATGAGCGCCGCACCGGTGCAGCAGACGGCTCCCGCACTGCCCGGTGGCCCCATGGAAATCTCGGTGAACAAGGCTCATGTGGTGGGCTTTGGAGCCGGGCGATCTGTCACCTTGCTGAGTCTGCCGGAGGGTGACTTTGTGGAGATCGTGGGCGACGATGCGGACGATGGGACACTGGTACTGCCAGAAGGTGGTACTTTGAAGCGTATCGAACTTGAGCGTCCCTGGGTGGTGTCGCTGCCCAATCCGACCAAGGCTTTCTTCTGGCTCAACAAGTCCATGCGCAGTTTCCAGGGGCCGGTCGCTTTGCCCGGATAAATCTTCCAACAGTCCACGGGCGAGCCCGAAGGTAAGCCCTCAGATGGAGTACGTATCATGTCCTCAGTAGAAGCGCTGCGCCTGGTGGGTGCCCCCGGCTCCCCCTACACGCAAAAAATGGTCGCACTGTTGCGGTATCGGCAAATACCCTACCGCATCACCTGGGGCGATCCCGCCGCCTTGCTGGACGCACTTGGCGTCGAAAAACCCAGGCCGATTTTCATGCCCACTTTCCTGTTCAAAAATGATGAGGGTTTGCTGGAGGGGGTTTGCGATTCCACCCCGATCATACGTCGGCTGGAGGCGACATATCCCGAGCGCTCTGTACTGCCGAACGACCCTGCGCTGGCGTTTATCGATTACCTGATTGAGGACTTTGCCGACGAGTGGTGCACCAAATATATGTTCCACTACCGCTGGTATCCGGCGCTAGATGCCGACAATGCTGGCACGCTGCTGCCACTGGGTATGGATGTCAGTTTACCGGCTGATGCCCACGCGAAGTTCAAGGACTATTTTTCCGAGCGCCAGATTAGCCGCCTGTATGTGGTCGGCTCCAACGACACTACCGCGCCGGTGATCGACGCGAGCTACCGCCGTTTCCTGGCAGCCATGGAAAGCCATCTGGCCAACCAGCATTTCATGCTGGGCGGACGCCCTGCAGCGGGGGATTTCGGGCTTCACGGGCAGTTGACGCAATTGGTGGGCTTTGACCCGACACCGCGGCAGATTGCGCATGAGGTATCACCGCGCACGGTTGCCTGGGTGGATCATATGGCGGATCAGTCGGGGCTCGACCCACAGGACGGTGACTGGACTGCGATAGAGGACCAGCCACAGAGCCTGCGCGAACTGCTGGCGGAAATCGGCCGGGTCTATGCGCCGGCGCAACTGGCGAATGCCAGGGCGGTGCAGGCCGGCGAAAAAACCTGGGAGTCTGAGATTGATGGCAGCCTCTGGACGCAACAGACGTTCCCCTACCAGGCCAAGTGCCTGCAGTGGACCAATGAGCGTTACCAGGCCCTGGACCCGGTAGATCGGGCGCGGGTAGATGCTGTAATCAGCAACACCGGTGTCGAGAGCATGTTGTTTACACCCTGAAACCGAACACCCAAGGAGGAGGTTTACATTGACCAGCAAGCCGATCAGGAACCGCGTCACCGAGATGACCGGTACCGACTACCCCATTGTCCAGGCGCCCATGGGCTGGATCGCCCGCGCGCAGTTGGCGTCTGCCGTCAGCAATGCCGGAGGCCTGGGTATTATCGAGACCTCATCCGGAGAGTTCGACAACATCAAGGCCGAGGTTGCGAAGATGCGCGAGCTCACTGACAAACCTTTCGGCATGAATGTGGCCCTGTCCTACGTGAAGGGTACCAATGTCATCGATTTTGTTATCGAGCAGGGTATCAAGTTCGTCACCACTTCCTCAGGTAGCCCGAAAGTCTGTACACAGGCATTCCAGGAGGCCGGGATCAAGGTGTTCCACGTCGTGCCGACACTGGAGATGGCGCTGAAAGCGATAGACTGTGGTGTGGATGGTCTGGTGGTAGAAGGCGGCGAGGGCGGCGGTTTCAAGAATCCGACTCCGGTATCGAGCATGGTGCTGTTACCGCTGATCCGCTCGCGGGTGGATGTCCCCATCATCGCCGCCGGCGGCATGTGCGACGGCCTCTCCATGGCGGGCGCTTTCGCGATGGGTGCGGAAGGCATACAGATGGGTACCCGTATGCTGTGCTGTTCTGATTCGCCGGTACATGCCAACTGGAAAGACGCTGTGATTACCGCAAAGGAAACCGATACCGTGTTTCTCAACCAGCAATCGCGCCCCGCCCTGCGAGCGCTGCGCACTGCGCGCACCGCAGAACTCGCGCTGCTGGGCAAGTTCGATATGGTAGAGCATATGGCCAATCTACAGGCGCTCTATTTCGGTGGCGATATGGAAGCGGCGATTCCCCTGTCGGGCCAGGTGGCCGGTCGTATCAATGCGATTTTGAGCGCAGGCGAAATCATTGAGCAAACCGTGGCCGAGTTCGACGGCATTATGCAGGGCCTGGCCAAACAGTACACTTGTTAAACGCGCGGCCGCACGCACAGCACGTTTCAGGCTCAGATAGAGTCTTTTCGGGAGTACGGCAATGGGATTTCAAGCCCGTGAGCGAATTCTCGCGCTGAACCCCCCCCTGCTGGCGGGCGAGATCTGCAGCGCCCGCGCAATGACCGTCGTCAGCGGTATTGATTGCGCGAACGCAGGGTATTGTCGATTGCCGGGACCGTTTTGAGGTGTATACTTTCGACATGCCAGTTTTGATACTCCATGCCTTTTCCGTAACGCTCGTTCCCACGCGAGCTGTCGGTCGTATTTTCGCTTTCCTCTCCACCGGCGGCTAAATCACACCCGATTTAGTCGCCAGCTTCTCAAATACCTGCTTCCGTATTTATTTCCTGAGAGGAATTGCCATGCTATCCCAACGTTCCGTGCTGATCGGTCGGCGCGATCTCGCTCGATTGGACACCCTGATCCATAACCGTGCATCAAACGAAACCAGCCTGCTTTATGATGAGTTGGATGCCGCCATTGTTGTGGAAGACGATCTGTTGCCCGACGATGTTGTCCGGATGAACACAACCATCCGGTTTGTCGACCTTGATACCGGCGTCGAATCAACGGTTGAACTGGTCTATCCCCACGAGGTGCAAGGCGACGCCCGTCGTGTCTCGATACTCGCGCCGGTGGGCGCCGCGCTGATCGGGTTGCGTGCCGGAGAGACCATTGAGTGGCCCCTACCGAATGGCAGGCATCGCCGGCTGGAGGTGAGGGGAGTGGGTGCAGCGCCTTGATGTTGCGGCTGCCCATCTGCACACCTGGGATTGCCACAGGTTGCCATTCAGATGCCGGTTTGAACTGCCATCCGACCAATGCCTGGAAAAGGCCCCATCGTAGGCTCAGTGCACAGTCCCATAGCAACTTGTCTCGACGAAAGCCTATACGTGTCCACAAACTTTACATGTGCGATAGCACGCCTGCCCTCCGGCCTGCCTGAAAGGCAGCCGAAGGGTTGATATTGCTAGTAAAAAAGGCCATTGGCTTGATAATTGCGGATAGGCTTAACTGGGTGGACTTAATGGAGATTTGCGAACCTGATAGTGCTGATAACTAATCTCTTCTATGGAGAACAATATGAAAATCAGGTCCAATTATAGAAGTATTACAGGTACCGCGAAACAGCCAGCCTCCTTACTCGCATTCGCGATGTTGGGTAGTTTATGTATCTCCGCACCGGCATTCTCATTACCGATCCTGGGCTCCTCACAGAGCTTCACGGTACTCGGCGCATCGACAGTGACCAATACCGGCCCGACTACCCTCTGGGGCGATCTGGGCCTCTATCCTGGAACCTCTTACACCGGTGGCGGGAGCGTCACTCAAACCGGGACAGTACACTTAACAGACGGGGTTGCGCAGCAGGCTCAGCTCGATGCCCTCACGGCATACAATGTGCTCGCAGGTCTCTCGGCCACCAGTGATTTGAGTGGTGTTGACCTTGGTACATACAACAGCTCAAACGCGCTTACCCCGGGTGTCTATTCATTTTCCTCTTCGGCACAGTTAACGGGTGATTTGTATCTGGACGCCCAGAATAACGCCAATGCGCTCTGGGTATTCCAGGTCGGCACAACACTGACGACGGCGAGCGCGTCGAGTGTCAATGTGGTCAATGGCGTTCTTAATGCGGATTACGGCCTGTTCTGGCAGGTGGGAAGTTCAGCCACTCTGGGTACCAGTACGGCGTTTGAAGGAAACATCATTGCGCAACAGAGTGTCACATTGAATACCTCAGCCACGATCCTTTGTGGCAGGGCATTCGCGCTGAATGCGGCGGTAACCATGGATACCAATACCCTCTCCAACGATTGCCTCGCAGATGATATCAACGGGCCCAGCGACTACGGTACCCAGGGTTACAGCGGCAGTGGCGATGGTGGCGGTAGTGTGGATATTCCAGTGCCGGCCACGTTTGGGCTGATGGCGCTAGGACTCCTGAGTCTTGGTATGACCCGTCGTCGAGCAGCCTGAATGTGATGGTCATCCTGTAAGGTCAAGCCTTCGCGGTGTTTGTTGCGCGTACTCGGCGGAAGCAGGCATGGGCTACCTGTGACCTACAGGTGTGCCCAAATGTCTGTCAGTGGTTTGCGCGCGCAGGCGACGCTTATCTTGGACAAAGTGGCCTGTCGCAACGATGAATCGACTGGGCAGCTGAGCGGCACATTGCCGCGCAGTTGTCAGCCGGCTCGCGCATGGTCATTGTGGTGGATACTCGGCGGAAACCGATACGGATTCCCAGGCGTGCAAACGCGCTTGAATATCTGTGAGTCGTTCCCGATACGATTGCAGTAATCCTGTACCCAGCACCAACTGCGCAGGCGGCTCCTCCATTATCGCCATATCAACGAAGACTTGCGCCGCGCGCACCGGATCGCCGGGCTGCTTGCCGTCGATGGCCGCGATCATATCCAGGCGGCTGCCGACGGACTCCGCGTAGTCGTCGATGCGCTGACCGCCGCGTTGCATGGAGCGGCCGGACCAGTCTGTACGAAATGCACCGGGTTGTATGGTCACCACCTGAATGCCCAGTGTTGACACCTCTTTGCCCAGCGCTTCCATCACACCTTCCAGTGCATGCTTGGAGGCACTGTAAAATCCCGTGCCCGGGTTTGCCATCAGGCCGGCCTGCGAGGAATTGTTGATAATGCGTCCACTGCGGCGCTCACGGAAGTAGGGTAGTACCAGCCGTGTCATGGCCAGGGTCGCAAAAAAGTTGGTTTCAAACATTGCGCGGAATGCGTCCTCATCGCCCTCCTCAATGGCGGCGACATAGCCATAGCCGGCATTGTTAACCAGTATGTCGAGTTGGCCGAAGTGATCGAGGGTGGCCTGGAAAGCGGCTTCGCGCTGACCCGCATCGGTGATGTCCAGTGAGATCGCCAGTGCGCGCTGTGGATACTGTTCGCAGATGTCTGCTACCGTCTCGGTGCGTCTCGCTGTCACTGCAACCCTGGCGCCCTGCTGCAGTGCGCACAGCGCGATCTCCCGCCCGAAGCCGGTAGAACAACCGGTGATCAGCCATACCGTCTCTGTTATCGGCTTCATACATCACTCTCCTGGGCAATGCGCCACGCGTAACTGCTGGCGCGTTCCGCCAATTGCTGTTCGCGCTGCTGCGGCGATACAGTCTGGCAACCCGGTGGCAGCGACTGCTCGAGTTGCTTGAGGGTGGTTAGCCGCGACCGGACACCAAAGGAGGCTCCCGGTTCGCCGCCGTCGAACTCGGCCCAGCGCAAGGTGAGGATCCCCTCGGGCATGTCGGTGGGATCCAGCCAGTTGTGTACGCCGGGGTCGCGCAGCGCCACCACAAAGGTGTAGGTGCCATCGTCATTGGCGACGGCTTGCTGCTTGTTCAGACTGCCATTGCGAGTGACGATCTCATTCGAGGTGCCCCAGATATTGGTGATCGGTGCGATAAAGTAGTTCGCTCCTCCCATGTCCACATCAAGCACGATAGCGCTGTCTGCACCGGGCAGTGCGAAATGTCCCATGATGTAGATTTGCCCCCTGAGTGCGCCGTCACTCTCGCGGTCGATAACGAAATCGAATTCGTTTACCGGCCTGTCCAGTGCCTGCCGGTTCCAGCGCGTGGTGTTGGTCGCCCACTTGTGCATATAGGCTTTGATTCGATCCAACTGTTCCCGTTCGGTAAACGGTGGGCGTGGTGGAGTGTCGCCGAGCCTTTCAATACTGAGTTCATTCGCCCGGTCCTGTGCCCAGTCAAAAATGACATCGCGGATATAGAACTCGTGTGCTTCGGTGCCACTTTGAATGTGGTTGCTGCGGCCGTCGGCGGGAGAGCTGTCTACGGTGATCTCAAAATACCCGGCGTCATCAATTTGCAGATCGTGGCCGGATAGCAGGCCCACTGTCTGCATCACCGGACTCCACAACGTGAAGTAGTTTTCTACCAGTCTGCGCTCGGCAACACGACCGCGTATACGGTAGCGTTCCTCGCCGCTGATCGGGATGACGCGGTAGACACTGTCGGGGTTGTCTATACCCCAACGGCTGCCGGGGATGCGGTGTGCGCCGAGCGAGTGCGGCAAGCGCGTGATCGTTACGACCTTCGGATATAGAGGATCCTGGTTCAGCGCCCAGACGACAGCGCCGAACATAACCTCGTCGAAACTGGATTCAAAGCAGCTGAGCATGACCTCACCGGGTTTGGCCAGATCCAGCCAGTAAGCACGAATATCTTCCCTGGCAGCTTGTATTTCCGGCTGGTGATAATACGACAGTGCCAGCAGCTCATGCTCCCGCTGCTGGATTGTATCGATCGGATTGTGAGGATGGCTCACTGCGCGTCTCCTTTTGCCAGCTAAATCACTGGCTGTTTTTATTAGAAAAAGTAAACGGGGTATTTGAAGTGCTAAAAATACTAAATGAGGTGTCCTGAAATTGAAAGCATAGACCACGGAGCATTGGTCCTGGTATGCGGGCCGATACCGGATTTTGCGAGCGAGGGCAGCGGTGTTTGTACTGGGCTACGACAGGAAGGTGTTGATGTACTGGGCAAAGTCCCGCTGCAGGCCTTCGCGGCTGAACCCGAACTGCTCGAGCGTGTAGTGATGCGGGTCGCGGTCCTCGCGCCGGTTGTCCTGTAGCCACTGCGTCATTGCCGTGCGGGCGCTGTCATCCAGCTTTAGACCGAGCTGCTCATAGATGCGCTGGACGGTACCCAGGGGGTCGTTGGCAGTATCAGTGTACTGGACGTCGATGAACTGCCCGGCATTCTCTGCTCTGACGTCGATGGCGCGCCTCAGGCTGCCGGCAAACTTGTCGCACCAGTGGCGACCGAGTGTGCGAGGATCGACTGTATCGCTACCCATCGCACTCAAGGCGTAATTCATGCTGCAAAGGGAGGGAACGGTCTGCAGCGGGTCGCGGTGCGTCTGTATGACGGTCGC
>TARA_R110002073_G_scaffold6084_4_pt1 | contig 26864 bp, 28 predicted proteins | sample TARA_R110002073 | Tara Oceans TARA_R110002073 (sample SAMEA4397174) | marine metagenome | biome: Polar Biome; feature: [DCM] deep chlorophyll maximum layer (ENVO:01000326); material: water (ENVO:00002006), including particulate matter (ENVO:01000060) such as... | depth 40 m | reverse complement strand
GCCGAGCTCTCGTACCGCAAGAAGCTGGAGGCCGCCGAGAACATCGGTCTCGATCGCATGCAGCGCATCGACCCCAAGTTCGGTCGTACCGATGACACCGGTCCGGTCGATCTGAACGGGTTCGACCTGCCGCTCTACACGAGCCCGACGCGAGGTGAGGTCGACGGCAGCCAGGTCGGTCTCGACCCGATCAAGGTGCATGGTGCTCTGATGAACGGCAACGCCGCTCCGATCAACGCCAACACGACGACGTTCCTGGACACGGACCAGGACGGACTTCCGGACTCGACCGGCGTGGAGCCCCTCATGGAAGGCACCCTGAAGGTCGTGGACGTCCCCCAAGAGACCGAAGCCGCCGCCACCACGAACGACGACGCCTCGGGCGTCTGATCCAGGAGATCCCACGCATGGCGAGCATCGGAGACATGTTGGTGGACGCGGGCCTGACCCGTGAGCACCTGGACGAGTGTCGCAACCTGGCGGTACGCAGCGGAGAGTCGCTCGATCGCATCGTCCTGCAACGGCAGTACCTCGACGAGGTGACGCTGCTGCAGGTCTATGCGAAGCACCTGGGCTACGAGTTCCGCAAGAGCTTGGAAGGGACCAAGGTGCCCGGCGAGTTCGTCGACCAGGTACCGGTCCACTTCGCGCGGAACTACAACCTGATCGCGCTCGACAAGACCTCGGACGGTGTGCTGCGCGTCGCGACGTGCACGCCGCTGGAGCCGCACCCGATGGACGACCTGGCGGCCCTGGTGGGCGGCGAGGTCGACGCGGTGCTCTCGCCCCGGCTCGAGATCACCGGGCTCATCGCACGCGCGTATCGCCACAAGGCGGACGGTGTCGACGAGGCGCTCGATGCAGTCGCGGAAGACGGTGACATCGGCTCGCTGGCGGCCGAGATCGACGAGGCGGAAGACGTCCTGGACGTCTCCAACAAAGCCCCGATCATCAAGCTCGTCAACACGATCCTGTTCCAGGCCTTGAAGATGCGCGCGTCCGACGTGCACTTCCAGCCCTACCCGGATCGCATGCAGGTCCGCTTCCGGATCGACGGCATCCTGTACGACATGGACTCGATCCCGCGTCGTGTTCAGGACGCGATCATCAGTCGCGTCAAGGTCATGGGCAAGATGGACATCGCCGAGCGACGTCTCCCCCAGGACGGCCGCGCGACGATCCGCCTGGGCGACGGCGAGGTCGACGTCCGGATCAGTTCCGTGCCGACCAGCGGCGGCGAGCGCATCGTCATGCGACTGCTCGACAAGACCTCGAAGCTGTATCGCATCGACGAGATCGGGCTCGAGCCGCACAACCGCGAGATGCTCGGCGAGTACCTCGACTACAACCACGGCATCATCCTGGTCACGGGCCCCACGGGTTCGGGCAAGACCACGACGCTGTACGCGTCGATGGCCGAAATCGACACGACCCAGAAGAACGTCCTGACCATCGAGGACCCGGTCGAGTACTCGCTCGGCGGCGTCAGCCAGGTCCAGGTCAACACGAAGAAGGGACTGACGTTCGCACGCGGCCTGCGCTCGTTCCTGCGTCAGGACCCCGACGTCATGATGGTCGGTGAGATTCGCGACCTGGAGACGGCCGAGGTCGCCATCCGCGCGGCGCTCACCGGACACCTCGTGTTCTCGACCGTCCACACGAACGACGCGCCCTCCACGATCACGCGGATGATCGACCAGGGCGTCGAGCCGTACCTGGTCGCCAGTTCGATCGTCCTGATCATCGCCCAGCGCCTGGTGCGTACCGTGTGCCAGCACTGCCGCGAGTACCAACCGGTCAGCGAGGAATGGGCGGCCAAGCTGCGCAAGGTCGGCATGGACACCAGCGACGTCCCCCAGGGCATCGCCTTCGGACCCGGATGCGACGAGTGCTTCCAGTCGGGCTACGCCGGCCGAACCGCCATCTACGAGTTCCTGCCCGTCACCGAGAACCTGCGTACGCAGATCATGGACGGCGTCAACGCGACCGAGCTCAAGAAGCACGCGGTCCGCGAGGGCATGACCACGCTGCGTGAGGACGGTCGAAGTAAGATCAAAGCTGGACTGACCACACCGGACGAGGTCCTGCGCGTCACGCAATTGGACGTCGAGTAGTCTGGAACGGGGCCGCCGGGCCCCCCACCCTCGCCCTGCTCCATCCCGGGGCGCCCACGCATGCCGATCTACGAGTACAAGGCCTTCGCCCCTGGAGGCGCGACCCAAACGGGGGTCGTCGACGCGGACACCGAGCGTGACGCCAGGCAGAAGCTGCGCAAGGACAAGCTCCTGGTGCACAAGCTGGCCGAGATCCGCGGCGGCAAGAAGAGCCGCAAGGGGTCCAAGTCCAAGGATGCCGGAAGCTGGCTGTCGAAGATGCAGGAGGCCCGCTCGGCGATGCGCGGGCCCGGTGCCAAGGAGAACGAGCTCGTCGCGGGCATCACCCGCCAGCTCGCCACGCTCCTGTCTTCGGGTATCGCCCTGTCCGAGGCGCTCAGCGCCATCATCGAACAGGCCGAGAGCAAGCGCATCGAGACGATGTTCCGCCAGATCCGCGAAGGCATCCAGCAGGGTGCGTCGCTCGCCGACACCCTGTCCCAACACCCCGGCTGGTTCAGCGAGATGTACGTGAACATGGTCCAGGCCGGTCAAGCGGCCGGCAACCTGGACACGGTCCTCACGCGCCTCGCCGACTACATGCACGCCCAACGCGCGCTGCGCCGCAAGGTCATGGGCGCGCTCATGTACCCGATCATCATGATCGTGATCGGCATGATGGTCGTCGCGATCCTGATGACCAAGGTCGTGCCCGAGATCACCGCGATGTTGATCGAGCAAGGCAAGGCCCTGCCTCCCTCGACACGCGTGCTCGTCACGATCAGCACCGTGATGCAGAAGTGGTGGCTCGGCTTCGCCCTGCTCATCGCCGCCATCAGCTTCGCGATCGAACGGCTCTACAAGACGAACCCCAAGGCGCAGCTCTGGTTCGACTCCACCACGCTCAAGATTCCCATTCTGGGAGACATGCTGCGCAAGGCTTCGGTCGGTCGCTTCACGCGAACCCTGTCCACGCTGCTGCAATCGGGCGTTCCGGTCATCCAGTCCCTCGAGATCACGCGCAAGGTCGTCGGAAACCGAGTGATTGGAGATGCGACGGAACACGTCCGGGTTCGTGTCGTCGAAGGCACCGATATCGCGACGCCGCTCAAGGCCTCGGGGGCGTTCCCCTCGGTCGTGGGCTACATGGTCGCCGTCGGAGAGCAGTCCGGTGAGCTCGAGCAGATGCTCGACCGCATCGCGATCGCCTACGACGAAGAGATCGACTCCGTCACCGAGAAACTCACAGCACTCCTCGAACCCATCATGATCGTCGGCCTCGCCGGCATCGTCGGGTTCATCGTGCTGGCCATCATTCAACCCATCCTTGAGATCGGCCAACTCTAGGCCTACTGGCCCCCACGGGCCGTCCTCGGAGGAACCCACCATGAAGATCCGCAACCAACACCACCTCTCCAACACGTCGCGCCAGTCCGGCTTCTCGCTCGCCGAACTCATGGTCGTGATCGTGATCCTCGGCCTCCTCGCGACGGTCGTGGTCCCCAACGTCATGGGTCGCCTCGCGCAGGCCGAGCACCAGGTCGCCGCGACCACCATCACCGGCTTCGCGGACGCGGCCAAGGCGTACAAGATCCAGAACCGTCGCTGGCCCGAGACGCTCGAAGAGCTGACCGAGGAGGACGAGAACGGTCACCGCTACCTCGAGCAGGCGTCGATCCCGATGGACCCCTGGGGCAACCCGTACTTCTACGAGGCCCCGTCCGTCGGCAGCACCCCGATCATCATCTCGTACGGTGAAGGCGGCGAGCCCGGCGGCGAAGGTTCCCAGCGCGACGTCTCCTACGAGCAGATCCTCGGCGGCAACAATTGAGTCGAGGCCGTCGCAATTCGACGGTTTCCTCTGACGCTGTTCACGACGGTGAAGGGCGGGCCAGGACTTCGGTTCACCCTGCGATCATGGGCGCGACGGTTCTTGGCGCATTAGGGCTGGCCTTCGTCTGGCTCGTACCGGCGTACGCGTCCTCCTTCTGCGCTGCTCGCCACCAGACAGCTACGACCACCATCACCTTTCTCGCGGACGCCACCAAGGCGTTCAAGATCCAGAACAGGCGCTGGCCGGAGTCGCTCGACGAGCTCGTCGAATGTGAAGACTGCGGTCGACTCTTCACGGATCATGCCACGATCCCGATGGACCCCTGGGGCAACTCGTATTTCTACGAGGCCCCGAAGTCTGGCAGCACCCCCACCATCGTCTCGTTCGGCGAGGACGGGGAGCCGGGCGGTGAAGGATCCGATCGCGACGTGACCTACGAACAGATCTTGGATGGTGAGTCTTGAACCTGGGCCGCCTCGAATCGCCCCTCGGCGTGCGTACCGGTAACGCAGCCCATACCTCCGCGAGATCGGCCTTCACCATGGTCGAGCTCATGGTCGTGATCCTCGTCCTCGTGCTCGCGACGTCCATCGTCTCGCTCAGCTTCGAGGCGCTCGTTCCTGGTGAACGACTGAACACCAGCGTCCGCAACCTCGCGGGCACGCTGGCCGAGACGCGCTCGCTCGCTCTGTCGCGGAACATGGAGTACTTCCTCGAGTACGACCTGGACGAGGACCGCTACCGCCTGGTGACGAACGAGCACGTCGACGGCGGTCCCTGGATCCAGGACTCGCACCCCGAGGACGAGCGCGTCACCTACGGCTGGGAGGACACGCGCCCCGGCGTCGAGCTGCACGCCGTCTACCTGGCGGGCCAGTTCTTCAACGACGGGAAGGTGCTCGTGCGCTTCGACCCGCTGGGCGCCGTGTCCGACCACTCCATCGTGCTCGGCCAACCGGAGTTCCAGAACCTCTTCACGATCGAGATGCTGCCGTTGACCGGCCTGATCCGATTCCACGAGGGCGAGTTCCTGGAGCGCGAGATGCCTACCGATCGGGACTTCGACTGATGCGACGACCTCTGACGCAACGCTCCATGATCGGGCGCGCGGGCTTCACGCTCGCCGAAGCCGCCATCACGATCGCCATCGTGGGCATCGGCCTGACCTACTCCGTGCAAGCGCTGAAGAGCGCCACGATCACCGCTGCCCACACGCAGCACCGCAAGATCGCGCGCGAGCTGGCGCTGCAGACCTTGGGCGAGATCGCCGCCGGTCAATGGTGGGAGGAGATCGAGCTGGAGCACCAGGGTTCCTTCGCCGAGAACGACTATCCCGAGTACGAGTGGGAGCTCGCCCTCGCGGACGAGGAGTTCCCGACCTACGACGAGGGCGCCGAGGAGGACTGGGAGCAACGACCGTTCGACAGCCTCAGGGAGAAGCAGGAGCGCGAGGACGACTACAACCGCGAGAACGGGATCGAGGAGGACGAGGAAGCCGCCGAGCCCTACGAGCGCGTGCGGATCAAGGTGCGCTATCCGTCCCTTCCCGGCATCGACACCGAGAACTTCGTGGTCATCGAGCGCTGGATCCCTTGGGTCCAGGTCTACGGGCCCGACGAGGACGCCGAGGTCAACGAAGGCGCGCTCGACGAGAGCGAACTGCCCGGCGCCCCCACCGGCAACTGAAGGATCGACCCATGAAGCATCGCGAACCCACCGAACGTCACGGCACGGAGCTCCAGGCCTTCACCCTGGTCGAGGTGCTGATCGCCGTGATGATCATGGGCATGATGTTGATGAGCATCACCAAGATGCTGACCGCCGTACGGACGACGCGCGACACGGTGCACAACATCCAGGAGTCCATGCTCGCCGGCCCCGCGATCCTGGACCAGATCGAGCGCGACCTCGCCGGCATCCTCGTGATGGACCGGCCCCTCGCGCTGCACCTGCGCGTCACCAACCGTATCGACCTCGGCCTCGACGCGGACCGCATCGACTTCGTGTCCACGTCCAACAGCATGGACTGGCTCGCCGAGGGTGATCGCTTCCTGCGCGCCGACTACAACGAGGTCGGCTTCTGCGCGCGACCGAACAAGGACGAGGACCAGTTCCTCGAGCTTTACCGCCGCGAGGGCTTCGGCGTCGACGACGAGCCGTTCACCGGCGGCAAGTACCAGTTCCTTCACGACCGCGTGCGCGCCTTCGACATCGAGGTGCTGGCGAGGGACGGGGACGAGGACGAGCCGCTCGAGGAGTGGGGCAAGAACCCCGAGGACGAGGAGACGATCGGCCTGCCCGCCGCCGTGCGCATCAGCATCACGATCGAGCTCGCCCCGCGCCTCCTGCGCGAGCAACTGGTCTTCCTCGACAGCGACAAGCGCACGGTGACGTACACGCGCACCGTCCGCTTCCCCGAGGCGTTGCGCGGCGAGGAGGGGACGATCCCCTACCTCACGATCCCTGCGTCCCCGGCGGCGCCGAACGCTCCGGTCGACGACACGCTCGACGGCAATCAGCTGGAGGACCGTGGCGATCAGCTGGATACCGGGGACCGGTCAGCTCCAACGGGAAACCCCAAGTAGGGTCGGGACGGGGCGTCGCACGCGTGCAGGTCGCGGCGTTTGCCGAGGCCCCTTCGGACTCGGTCCACGCACCGCTCAGCCAGCCTCGCCTCCTGGGTCCGACCTGGCAGCCTCGCCACCCCGCGACCACGCCTGACGTGGTTCGGCACGGGTGACCCCGTCGCCCCTGTCCAGACCCTGGATTCTTTGGCGATGGAATCACTAGCCTCTGGTCATGGATGCGGAGCCGAAGCGTTCGAGCACGACGACACCTGGGCAGGTGTACTTCCGAGGCGCGTTCGTGTGTTTCTTGTTCGCGCTGGTCCTGGTCATGATCCCGGGATCCTGGAAGCCCGACGTGCACCCGCGCTGGCTCGACGGGGCCCTTCTGACGACGACGTACGGGATCTTGATCCTGTCGCTCGTCGGAGCACTTGCCTGCGTGGCGCGTCAGTGTTTTCGACAAGCCTTGACGTCGATCGTATGGGGCGCCTTCCTCTTCGCGATCGTCATGTTCTGGAACCTGATCTGGACACCGCTCGGTGGCGGGCTCTGACACCGACGCCCTCGGGAATCCGAGCGCCCGACCGTTCTAGGTGCAGCTCCCTGCGATTGCGCCCGCTCGGCCCTATCGGAAGTTCGTAGCGACGAGCAGCACCCCATCGCATCGGGTGACCTCAGTCGAGTCGGTCCGTTTCCGGTTCGTCCGGGACGCCTTGCGAGCGGAACCTGCGCACGATGCGCACGCCGCCCGTACCGACCAGCAGGAGTCCGACCAGCGTCGGAACGAGGGGGTTCTTCCCTTCCGCCTCAGGCTGCATCTCCACGAACAGATTGAAGGCGATCCAGCCCAAGAGGCTGCAGCCCATCACGATGAGCAGGACGTTCCAGACTAGGGCGAGGTTGTTCTTCATGGGCTGGGTCGATTCGAGGTCGATGGGTCGCTGTCATCTACGCGCGGTCAAGTAGGCACAGCCAGTCGCGGCACGATCCTACATCGCAGTCGATCCAACCCCGAGAATGACGGCCCGGAACAACCCGGGCATGTGCTGCAAGTCCAAGGAACGGGCCCGTTCCTCCGCCGGCCAGTCGAAGTTGACTTGGACTTCAGTGAGCCGGCCGGATTCGAACTCGTAGTGGGCTTCGAAGTTCCTGGGAATACGATGCCTGGCACTGTTCAGTACCTGGGCCATACGCATCGTATTCCCACGTAGCACCGCTCCGGGTTTACGTGTCATCATGGAAGGGCCTGGAAGCACCATGGCGAGATCCACGGGCGCCGGAGTAGGATCAAATGCATGCGCACCGCGCTCCTCCTTCTCGTCCCTGCGTGCCTAGTGGCTTGCCAGTCCGTTCCCATGGACGAACCGGCAGCTCAAGTCACTCTGACCGTGACGTCCGCGACGTACGACTGGGTCGAGTACGAGATCCACAACGGCACGGACGAAGCGATCGAGTTCGCCACGCAGTGGGAACACCCTATCGTGATTCGAGAAGTGCTCCATGGCGACGAATGGAAGGTGGATCCGTGGATCGGGTGCGGAAATGGGATGGACCACGTAACTCTGCAATCGGGTCAGTGCTTTGCATCTGGCCTGGCCAGGTGGAAACGTGCGAGGCCGACGCGGCTGAAGCTTTGGGTTCAGAAACCGGCGGCCAGCGATGAGGACAGGCGCACCACTGTGGCTCTGCGGGAGCGCTGGGGCATCGTGTCCGACCTTCTGCCCGCGTACTTTGCCCGGCCTTGACTCCCGGCCAACGCGGTATCGGCCCAAGAAAAAAGGGGCTTCAGGATCTCGTGTGGGTAGCCGGGCATAGGTCAAGTCCACCAAGGTGGAAGTAGATGGCGTTTCGTGCATACGGTGTCGCACACCGAGCGGAAGTTTTCTTGGCATATGGTGTCGCACACCGAGCGGAAGTTTTCTTCAGCCGAGTACCGCACAAGGTGGAAGGGCAAACGACCGGCGTCCGAAAAGGAACTTGTGCGGTACTCACACGAAGGGATCTTCCGCTCGGTGTACGACACCGTGTTTATGAGAGGGCTCTAGAATGGGGTTCGAGGGAGTAGATGGAGGCCAGAATCCCACAACAGATCCCAAGGCAGATCCCACAACGGCGTCACGCGCCGAGGTGCAAGACCCCTAGTCAGCCTCACTGGACTGGCGCTGCCGGACCCACGAATGCTCTGGCCCTTCACGTCGGGCAGCCCACCCCATAGGGAGGTCAGCCAGCTCGACGAGACTCGAATCCAATTCGACGATGGCGCGGAGTCCCACGACCCTGGAGTCCCCAAGATCGTCGGTCGTTCCAAATAGAAACTGCCACGCGCCATCATCCTCGTCGTGAGTTACCAGCAGGATCGGGCTCAAACCCTCGACAACTTGCCGAGTCGTGAAGACAGCAGTGTTCTCAGGATCAGCGAACGCCCACGCAGTCATCGGATCATCTCAATCGAGCGATTGGGTGCAGAATGAGGCCGATTCAGCCCTATAGCACCTTCCCCAACAACGTCCGCCCACCGATGTACGGCTGCAACGCTTCGGGCACGGCCACCTGACCATCAGCGGTCTGGTGGTTCTCCATCAACGCGATCAACAAGCGCGTCGACGCGGCGACCGTGTTGTTCAAGCTGTGACAGTGATGCACTTTCCCTTCGTCATCGCGATACCGCAGATCCAAACGTCGTGACTGGAAGTCGTGGAAGCGCGACGCGGAGTGCGTCTCGCCATAACCCTCGCGGGACGGCATCCAGGTCTCGATGTCGAACTTCTGGACTTGGCCCTGGCCGAGGTCGCCGCCGCAGACGTTGACGACGCGGTACGGGAGATCGAAGGCCTGCAGCAGGTCTTCGGCGTTCTGCAGGATCTGGGCGTGGTGCTCGAGCGACCGCGCATCGTCCGCGATGTCGAGGACGACCTGCTCGACCTTCAGGAACTGGTGCACGCGGTAGAGGCCCTTGGTGTCCTTGCCGTAGGTGCCCGCCTCGCGACGGTAGCACTGGGACAGCGCGACCATCTTCACCGGCAGGGCCGACTGCTCGAGGATCTCGCCCTGATAGAGGGCGGTCAGCGGGACCTCGGAGGTGCCGACCAGGAACAGGTCGTCGCGCTCGTCGGTGCCGTAGGCCTGGTCCTCGCCACCGGGGAAGTAGCCGGTGCCCTCCATCGCCGAGCGACGCACCAAGGTCGGCACGGAGACCGAAGTGAAGCCGCGGCCGACCATCAGGTCGAGCGCATAGCGCATGACGGCGTGCTCGAGCAGCGAGAGGTCGCCTTTGAGGACGTAGTTGCGACTGCCCGCCAGGCGTGCTCCGCGCTCGATGTCGAGCCAGTCCTGCTGTTCGCCGATCTCGATGTGCGAGCGCGGTTCGAAGTCGAACGTGCGCGGCGTGCCGACCTTGCGCAGCTCGACGTTGTCCTCGTCGGTCTTGCCGTCGGGCACCTCGGCCGCGGGCGGCATCGGGACCAGCAACAGCAACGCCTTGAGCTCCTCGTCGATCCCGCTCTGCTCGGCTTCGAGGTCCTTCAGCCCGGACTTCAGCTCGGTCTGATCCGCCAGGAGCACCTTGCGCTCCTCGGGCGTCGCCTTCGCGATCGCACCACCGGCGGTCTTCTGGCGACTGCGCAGCTCGTCGATCTGGACACCCAGTTCGCGATGGCTCGCATCCAACTCGAGGATGCGATCGACGTCACAGGGAATGCGTTTCTTCAGGGAGCCGGCTTTCACCACTTCGGGGTGGCGCCGGAGGAACTTCAGGTCGAGCACGGGTGGGGCTCCAGGATCCGCGCGGGGCGCGGGCAGGTCGATCGAACGGAGTAAGGGCGAACAGGCTGCGGTCTTGCGCTCAAGAACGCCAGGACGATTCGACCTTGCCGAACAGCTTGTTCTTCTTGTCGACCAGCTGGACCTCGATCTCGGTCTCGGACGACTTCTTCTCCAGCGTGTGGGTCTTGGGGAACCAGGCCGAGTTGTAGTCCTTGTAGAGCTCCTCGGTCGAACCGACGACGCCCATCTTGTCGGGCTTGGAACCGCGGCCCTTGCCCCCTTTGCGGTAGCTCATGGTCGTCTTCGGAACACAGTTCCAAAGGCGCTCGTAGTGTTCGCCCGCCACTCCGGTGATCACGACCGAGGTGCCGGGAACGGTCACGAGATCACCCTCGACCTGCACCTCGAAATCCATGTCGAAGGGTCCACCCAACTCGACCGTGACCTTCGCGTCGCGATCGACGTGCCACTTCTGCATCGTCGCGGTCGGCAGGACCAGCGCCTTGATGCGTTGCTTGTTCTTGCCCTTGCCGACGATGCCGTAGTACAGCGACCACGTACCGGTCGGGACCTCGACGGACCCATCCGCGATGTCGATGTAAGCACCGGCGAAGGTGTCGCTGCCGACCAAGATCATGTGGTCGGGCTTGGGGCCCTTGAACTTCAGCGTGATGGTGCCGGTCGCCAGGTCGATCGGGGTCGCCTTGAACGAAAGGCCTCCGTCGAGGACTTCCATGCGATACCACTGCTTTTCGACCTGCAGGTATTCGCTCCACGGAACGGCCGTCTTCGAGCTTCCGATCAGAACGGAGTCGTGTTCGGGTTGGAACGTGCCCTTGGTCAGGCCCTGGAAGGACCAACTCGTGGGCGGGTCGCCGAAGCCACCGCTCAAGTTCTCATCGATGACGCGAATCTCGGTGCCGTCGATCTCACCCACCACCGTGGACGCCGGCGAGACGTAGAGGTCGATGCGGTTGTCCTGGGGGGCCATGTTCGCCGTGATGCCCTGGTACAGCTCCTGCTCCTGGCCCGTCTTGGTCCAGAGCGCGGCCTTGCGTTTCCCATCGCCCGTGCCGTACTCGAACTCGACCAGCGTGTCCTTGGAGCGCAGAGGCAAGTCGACGTCCCCTTCCCCATCGCCGTCCACGTCGAGCATGCCCTTGGACGCGCCCGAGCGGATCGCCTGGGGCCCTGACAGACGTGGGATGCTGACGATCGAGCCCTTGTCCTGGAAGTAGATCGCGTGCCAGATCGGATAGTGCTGATCGGCGAAGTAGTTCGGTCGCTGGTAGTCGAAGGGGTCTTCGAGCGCCCGGAACTCGGTGGCGATCGTCAAGGCGGGCCCGGTCTCGCGCGGTGCCAGCGGACTGGCTTTGGGATCCGCAGCGGCACCCGGTTCGCCGGGTTCGCCATCGACGCCCGGCTCGCCCTCCGGCTTGGCTGGCACGCCGTAGCCCATGCCGTTCAGGGTCTTCAGACGCTCCCTGGAGTCGAACTGAATCTTGTCCTCGAGCTCGACGGCCTCTCGCCCGGCGATGCCGTTCTTGAGTGCGGTCGTGACGCGCTCCAACTGGGCCGCACTTTCGAGCGATCCTTCGTCGAAGCAGACGGCGGCCGAGACCCAGCACTGCGACATCCAGTAGCTGTCGCCGATCTCCTGGAAGTCCTCGGCCAGAGATTCGAAGCGCGCTCCGGCCTGGATGATCCCGTCGTTGTTCTTCTGCTCGATCGACGTGGTCATCGTCTGGCTGGCCTGGTTGTAGGAATCCAGGTGCAACTTGCGCGCCTTCTTGGTCGGCGCGTTCATGCGCGCGAAGTAGCGCTCCATCTTGCGCGGGAAGTCGGTCTTCAGCTCGGCCGACCAGGCCTCCGTGAGAGCCTTCATCGTGAGCACGATCTTCTCGTTCGGCGCATCGGCCGACTTGAAGGCGAGGTCGATGATCCAGGCCACCGCGTCGTCCTTGTTCTGCCGGACGAGCTTGCGCATCTCGTCCTTGGCATTGACCGTCATGGCCTTCTCGAAGTCGGCCCGGAACTTGGCCTCGTCGACGAAGGAACCGGTCGGCGGCTCGGAGACGGAAGGGTGCGCCGTCAGGTTGGACAGCGGGAACAGAAGGAGCGCGGGCAGCAGCGTGGAGATGGAGATCTTCATGGCGGAATCCGGTCGGGGCGCGAGCCCCGAGGAGTCGGGGGCGGGCCTGGACGGTCGCATTCTAGCTCCAGGGAGCTCGGGCGTTTCACATCCGTCGGGACCTCGACGGGTTGTTGGACACCTCGAGCGGAGGTGGAACCCGGAACGCCCCAGGATGGCGTCGGATGGCCCCATGCGCCTTCGAACGGGGACCCGGGTCTGATTCCGCTGGAGTTCGCTAAACGCCCTGACGGCGCTTGGAGACGCGCTTCAGCAGTTCCTTCTCGTCGCGCGACAGGGCGGTCATGCCGTCCTTGTGGATCTTCGCCAGCACCTGCTCGAAGCGCTGATCCTCCTGGACGTGCTTCACGACCTGGCCGGCGGCGCGTTTGGCGGCCAGCTTGGCGATCGGGTCCCACTGGAACCAGCGGTACTTGATGCCGCAGAAGCCGATGGCCGCGCCGCCCAGGTGGACCCAGTGCGCGACGTTGTCCGACCCGCCGCTCTGCCACTCGCGGATCACCATGAACGCGTCCCCGGCCACCAGGAACGCGACGAGCCAACCCAGCTGGACCGGGAAGAAGAAGACCAGCACGGTCCGCCTGGGGAACAGAACACCGCACGCGACCAGGATCGCCATGACGCCGCCCGACGCGCCCACGACCGGACCGTGGTTCGACGTGGCGAACAGGATCAACGCGTGGAGCAGGCCTCCACCGATGATCGCCATGAAGTAGCCCACGCAGAACTTGCGCGACCCTAGGTAGCTCTCGAGCATCGTGCCGAAGAAGTACAGCCCCAGCATGTTGCCGCCCAGGTGCATGAGCCCACCCAGGCTGTGCATGAACCCGTACGTCCCCAGTTGCCAGATCGGGAAGAACGGCGAGAACCGACGCCATACGTCGACGTCCAGAACGAGCACGCCGTTGAAGATCCGGCTGGTCGGTTCCCAGGTCTCCAGGATCAGTTGGAGCACGAAGACGACCGCGTTGGCGATCATGAGCGCCTTGACCACCGGCGTCACGCGCGGCATCGAGATCTGCGGCATCTGCGGCTGATGGGCAGGGTCTTTCCAGGGGGTGCTCATGGTTCGGTCGAAGGAGGCGTGGGCTCCCAGCGATTCATCGGTTGCCGCGAAGGGAGACTTCAGTCTCGGCCCCAAACCGCTCCGGTTCAACGCTCCAGGTCGAGACCCGAGCCGAGAACCGTGGTTCCAGCAACCTTCCGGGCGTCTCCACCTGGGATCCGCAGCCGGTCCGAGCCTCCTCGAACAGGTGGTGCGACCTAGAGCGCGTCGGGGTCCTGCCCCTGCGCCCGCGCAGCGGCCTGGAACGTGTTCGACAACAGCATCGCGATGGTCATCGGACCGATGCCACCGGGAACCGGCGTGATCGCGCCCGCCACTTCGCTGGCCGCGGCGAAATCCACGTCCCCCACCAACTTGCCGTCCTCGCCACGGTTGATCCCGACGTCCAACACAGCGGCGCCCGGCTTGACCCAGTCGCCCTTCACCAGCTTGGGCACGCCGACGGCAGCGACGATGACGTCGGCTGTACGGCAGACGCCCGCCAGGTCCCGTGTGCGACTGTGACAGACGGTGACGGTCGCGTTGCGTGCGAGCGCCAACGTCGCCAGCGGCTTCCCGACGAGCATCGAACGACCGACGATGACGACGTGCTGGCCCTCGAGCGGCAGGTCGTGGCGCTCCAGGATCTCGATGCAGCCGGCGGGCGTACACGGACGATGCCCGGGCCGACCCAGGGTCCAGTTCGCGACGCTGCGCGGCGAGAGCCCGTCGACGTCCTTGTCCGGATCGAGGCGATCGATGACGCGGTCGGCATCGAGTCCCTTGGGCAACGGCAGTTGCACGAGCACGCCGTGCACGTCGTCGTTGGCGTTCAGGCCTTCGACGACGGCTTCCAGCTCTGCTTGCGGCACGTCGGCCGGCAGCCGAACGGTGTCGACGACGAAGCCGGCCTCGGTCGCGGCGCGATCCTTGTTGCGCACGTAGACCTGGCTGGCCGGATCGTCGCCGACCAGCACGACGGTCAACCCCGGGGGCTTGGCACCCGTGGCGACGAGAGCTGCGACCGAGGCCGCGACGTCGGCGCGAACCGCCTTGGCGGTGGCCTTGCCATCCAGGATGCGAGCTTGGGTGTCGTTCATGATTCGAGTGCGGGCGTCGTGCCCCCGCCGTTGCCACCGGAGCGCGTGGCGAGCCAGTGTCCGCCGACGATCAGCAGGAAACTCGCGTTGAGTCCGTACGCGTAGTAGAGCGCGGTCTTGACGGCCGAGATCGAGCCGTAGGCGTGCAGACCGACGCCGAGCTCGTTCACGTGGAACCACGAGAATGCGACGACGCATCCACCGATCACCGCGAGCACCGCCGTTCCGACCTGGCGGACGAGTCCACCCAAGCGCGAGTGGACGATCATCAACTCCCACAGGCAGATCATCAGGGCACCGTTCTCTTTCGGGTCCCAACCCCAGAAGCGACCCCACGAATCGTTCGCCCAGACGCCGCCCATCAACGTCCCGAAGATCGAGAACAGGAGGCCGAAGCAGATCGTGCCGTACAGGAATCCGCTCCACGACTTGCCGCGCACCGGGTCGCGGCGCCAGGAACCCGTCATGTGACCGATCAGCCAGATGACACCAACGAGCCAGGCGGCCAGGCCCGCGGCGTAACCGAGCGTCACCGTGGTGACGTGGATCCACAGGTAGAAGTTCGTGTCGAGCACGGCGACCAGGGAGACCATCGTGTCGCCGCTCGAGACGGCTGCGCGCCGCTCCAGCGAGAAGCTCAGCAGCATCAACGTGATGCCTCCGAGAGCCGCCGCTCCGAGCGCCAACCGGCGCTTGTCGAAGCGCTCGATCACGAGCAGGATCGAGACCGCGAAGAAGCAGATGAAGAGCGACGTCTCGTAGAGCGTCGTCACCGGGGGACGCTGGTTGATCACGCAACGGAATGCGATCCCCGAGCCGACGCACAGAACTCCGGCGAGCACGGCGATCCACGACGCGACACCGATCTTGCGGCTCGAGGCACCCCAAGATGCGGCCGCCAAGATGAACCCAAGGATGAACAGGATGTTCGCATACGTGAACAGGTTCAACCTGTTGAACGTGCGCTCCATTTCGGTGCGTGTGCCTTCACCACGCGCCTCCGCGCGCGGAACGACGACCTTGCCGAACGCCCCCGCCGCTTCGCGCAGCTTGGGCTGGTCCATCCGCGAGTGCGCGATCGTCTCGAGCGCCTGCAACGCAGGCAGATAGGTCTCGGCGTCGTCACGCACTTGAACCTGCACGACCTGGGTGATGGCCTGTTGCGGGTCCAGCCAGTCGGGCGAGGACTCGACGTCGGTCTCGAGGCTGGGGAACAGGGCGAGTTCGCGCGACGTGTACTGCGAGCGGACCCCGAACTCGTTCAGGAAGTCCTTGAGCGGTTCGTCCGCGACCGCATCCGTCTGCAGGCGGGTGAGGTCGTCGTCCGTGAACGCGTAGATGTCCTCGAGCACCCAGGCCAGACCGGGGCGCGACTCGGGGAAGTACGTGCGCAACACGGGCGGAACGCGCAGGTCGCTGCGGGCGAATTCCAGTCCGTCCAGCAGCGCGCTCAACTCGATCATCTTGCTGGCCAGCTCCAGCTTGCTCTTCTCGAACGGCGTCGGTTCGTGCCCGAGGGTCCCCATGCGCTGCTCGAGGCTGGAGGCCTCCGTCATGAGCTTGATCCGAATCGGCTCGAGCTCGGACAAGCTGTACACGTCCCGACGTTTCTTGCGCTCGAGCCGCTTGCCACCGAGGTCGTCCAACAGCGCCCAGTCCTCGACCAGGATGCAGTCGTAATGACGCGCCTGTTTGGGGAACAGCAGGCAGTCCATCAGGAACCCCATGCCGTCGAGCTTCTCCTCGCCCGTGTGCTGTCCGTCCGGAAGCTGAAGCTTGAGCTTGCTCTTCCCGCTGAGCCGCACCAGCTTGTAGTGCGCGAACGTCGAGAGCGGCTTGATCCGCCCGCCGTGCTGCATCGGAAGTTCGCCGAAGGCATCCAGCGTCTCGGGTTCCCATGCCGCGGTGCGTTCCCACACTTCCTGGGGCGGCGGGTCCTGCGAACATCCGACCAACGCCAGCAGCGTGGTCAGGAGCAGAGTCAGTTGAGTCCAGTTGCGCAGATTCATGCGTCCCCCCTAGCGTTGGCCGCACGCGTGGCGCGCGAGCGTTGTTGGCCCAAGAACATGTAGAGCTTGATGCCCAGTGCGATCAGCATGGCGATGGACAACACCCACATGCCGATCTCGGGCCACTTGTCCGACGGGTTCCGCACGACGGTGAACACCGAGTAGAAGCGCTGCGGGTTCGGCACGTCCTGGGGGCCCCAGTTCGACTGGAACAGCACGTAGCCGTCCTTGCGCAACGGCTCGTTCATCTCGATCCGCAAGGCGCGCGTCTCGTCGTCGTCGAGGACCTTGACGTCCGAGCGATATTCCTTGGCCATGCGCATGCGCGCGTGATCGGCCTTGACGAAGTCGACCAGTTCGACCTCGAACGGCAGTTCGTATCGTTTGCGCCGCAGCGAGATCGCCCAGGACTCCCCGCCCGCCTGCGCGACGAACGGGAAGTTCTCGCGACCCCACAGAATGGCATCGCGCACCTGTCCGCCCGAAGCCGGGATGACACGCGCGTAGATCGCGGCGAAGTTGTTCTCGTTGGTCGTGTTCCGTTCCTCGGCCTTGGCCGCCCAACCCTCGACGGTCGGCGTCGCCGCGTCCCACATCGGCCCTTTCGGCATGATGATGGCGTTCGGCACGAAGTGCGACAGCTCGAGCTCGAACGGCAGCGTCGGCACGGTGAAGCGCGTGGACACGTCGCCGGTCAGATCCAGGAAATGCTCCTCGGGGATCAGGAACTCGTGGACGTCCGTCTGGTCGTTCGCGTTCTGGATCGCGATCTCCCACATGTGGTAGCTGACGTAGTCCGAGGAGCGATTGCCCTCGAACATGCGCAGCGCACCCTCGTCGGAGTTGTGCAGCTTGACGGCACCGGACAGCAGCAAGAGCGCCACGCCCAGGTGTGCGACGATCAAGCTGACGAGCATGGCGCGCCGCGGGGTCGAGCGCGAGGCCCTCATCTTGGCCACGACGCGCACGATGCCGCCGACCATCAGGTTGACGGCGAGCAAGGACATCAGCAATTGCCCACCGGGCAGCGGGATGACCAATGCCCTCCCAAAGATCGGGATGCGGTGCGCGGCCAGCCAGCTCTCGAAGTACATCTTCTGCGCGATGAACAGGCCGTGTTCGATCTGCGCGAGGGTGCCGAGCCAGGTATCGAGGAAGAGGCAGAAGACGATGCCGACGGCCAGGCCGTAGGAGCCCAACCACTTCATCGGACCCTTCACGCCGATCAGGCGCACGGCCAGCATCAGGACGATCGCGATCCAGAAGGGCCAGGTCAGGTCGATCTCGTGGATCGTGACGCCGAAGATGTTGTTCATCGGGAGCCCTCCTCGAGGCTCTTCGCGAACGCCATGAAGTCCTCGGTCGCAGCGTGAACGTCTGCGACCGGTCCCGTCATCTTGACGAAGACCGTGGGCTTGCCGGGACGTGAGCAGATCAGACCGATCAGGGCGGCATTCTCGACCGGTCCCGCGCCGAACCCGGTGAACGTACCTTCGCCTTCGACCAGGATGCCCTCACCGCCCAGCATCGGAATGCGAGCCAGACCCGCGAACTCCGCCGCGCTGTAGGCCTCCATGCCGATCTGTTGGCGCCAACGATTCGCGTTGGTCAACGTGTCCCCACCGGCGAGCGCCAGGTAGCACTCGGCCAGATCGCTGACCATCCACGTCGCCTCACGCATCATGCGATCGCCGCCGCGCTTCCAGCCTTCGGGGACGGTCCACTCGAAGTTCTCGGAGGCCTCGGGCACGATGCCGGAGGTGTCCGTCATGTCCATGCCGCTTCCCGCGCCACCATGGACCGCGTCGTTCGGCGGTGCCATCGGCGCACCGGTCGTGGGATCCATGTGGGCCAAGCGCACGATCTCCTGGGTGAACTTGACGAAGTTCTCCTGCTCGGCTTCGACGGTAGCCTTGGGGCCGACCATCTTCACGAACAAGGACGCGCCGGATGCGGACACGATCGCGGCCAGGCTGCGCGCGCCTTGGATCTGTCCCGCGGACCCCGAATAGTCGCCGTCGAGGACCAGGAACGGAATCGTGTCGCCCGCCACCAAACCCGGTTCGATCGGAATCATCGCGAGGTTCATCAAGTCGGCTTCGGTGGCGGGCTCGAGCCCGACCTCACCGCGCCAACGGTTCACGTTCGCGAGCAGACCACCGCCGCTGCCGCCCATGACGGTCAACCAGGCCTTCGCCGCGGGGTCCCGCGTGACCTCGAAATTCAGGTCGCGGAACTCGACGGGGTCGACCTCGGTCCAGGTCTCCGGCGCCCAGAACTCCGGACGCTGGACCGTGTTCGCGGTGCTGGGATTGCCGGCCGTGGTCACCGGATCGTTGCCGAAGCGCTGACCTGGAGTCGGGTTCGGCAGGATGGTGAACGGCGCGCTCGCCACGGTGCGTTGCTCCGTGATCACACGGTTGGCCGGCACCTCCGAACAGGCGCCGAGAACGAACGTGGCGAAAGCCGCCGTCGTACCGATGAGCCGCGTGGTCCGGCCACGCTTGCAAACACGATCCATCTAGAACCTCCGCTCCTGCAGGAACGTCATCAGAGTCTCCAGCGCTTCCCGCGCCGGTGAGGCACCGAGGGCCGAGAGTCGGCCTTGGGCGCTGGTCAGAAGTGCGCTGGCGCGCGCACGGGCGTAGTCGAGTCCGGGACCCAGGTCGCACACCTCGCGCAATCGCGCGACGCGGTCCTCGAGGTCCGGAAGCGTGTACACGTCGCGAATGCGCGCGCGCGTGTCGCCGTCCGCCATCGCATAGGTCTTCAGCACGGCCAGGGTCACCTTGCCGTCCTCGACGTCGTTGCCGACGGACTTGCCGACCTCGGCCTCGGTGCCGGTCAGGTCGAGCACGTCGTCGATGATCTGGAACGCCAGACCGAGTTCCCAGCCGAAGCTGGCCATCGACGTGCCGAAACCGCTGTCGCCCGGATAGCGCGCGCCGAGTTCGCACGCGGCGGAGTACAGGGCGGCGGTCTTCGCGCCGGCGATGTTCTCGTAGCGCGTCTCGGCCATCTCGAAGTCGTAGCGACCGCCGGCCTGCTCGATCTCGCCGACGCAGATCTTCTGGGTCGTCTTCGCCAAGAGCTGGCTCGCCAGGCGCGACTTCAACGTGGTCGAACGGTGGAAGGCGCGGCTATAAAGCCAGTCCCCCAGCAGCACGGCGACCTGGTTGTCCCAGCGCTCGTTGACGCACGCCACGCGACGCCGCACCTCGGCGCCATCGAGCACGTCGTCGTGCACGAGCGTCGCCAGGTGGATCAGCTCGACGATCGCCGCCACGGTCGACAGCTCCCTGTCGTCGTTCTGGGTGGCTTGCCCCACCAACAGCACGAGCGCCGCGCGCAACTGCTTGCCCTGGAAGCGCGAGATGTGATCCGTCATGTCCGCGACGGCGGGCGCATCGGTGGCCAATTCCTCGGCCAGGACCGCGCGCATCGCTGCCATCGGTTCTGTGATCGGCTGCAGGAGAGCCTGAAGTCGAGCGTCGGTCGGATTCATGCCACGTCTTCCGGTCGGTTCCAATTCGAGAGTCGTCGTTCGTTGCCGCTGAGCCGCAGAACGACCAGCGGGGTGCCATCCGCACGCGTTCCGTCCCAGAACGCGACCATGCGGCGCTGGCCTTGCGCGAGAGCGGCGCGGATCGCGGGGAGCGCGCGCTGGTGATACGCGGCGCAGAGAGGTTGGGGACGTCCGTCGACCTCGTACAAAGCGACGTCGGCGTCGTGGGTTTCGGCTTGTTCGATCAGGTGCTCCAAGACCGGCTTGTCGAGCGTCTGCATGTCGACCGCGAGGGCGAGCACGCGTTCGGACTTGGCCGCGGCCAGCCCAGCGCTGAGACCTGCGAGCGGTCCCATGTCGGACTCGGGATCGAGCACCAGGTCACGCCCCAGATCCTCGTACCGCGGTTCGGGTCCGCAGGCGAGCAACACCTCTTCGCACACCAGGTCGAGCAACGTCACGGAGCGCTCGATCCAGCGCCGCCCATCCCGCTCGAGCAGAGCCTTGTCGCGCCCCATGCGCGCGCTGGAACCGCCGCAAAGGACGAGACCGCTGAGCTCTGTGGAACGGACCATGTTGGGGCGTCGGGGGCTTGGGAGCCCCGGGGTTCGGGACGCTGGGGAGGTACTGCGCAGGGGGCCGCAGCGGGACCGGCTCAGTCGTCCTTGGAGGGCGGATCGATCTTGGAGGTTCCCTCGTCCTCGCCTTCCTTCAACCCCGCCTTGAACTGGGTGATGCTGCTGCCCATGGAACGCGCCAGGGCCGGCAGCTTGCGACCGCCGAAGAACAGCAGAACGACCGCACCGATGATCCACATCTCGGTGGCCCCGAAGGCAGCCAGGGGCATGGCCAGTTGATCCACGATGGAGGAGGTCGGAAGAGTCGTCATGGAAGAAGGAGGGGGTGGCGGGAGGTGGCTCGGGGCCTGCACCCGCGGGAGGCCGGCCCGCAGGCAGCCGGCTCCGCCCGATGGGTCACCGGGGTCGGGGCGAGCCCCACGCGCGGACCTGCAAGGCACATGGTAGGTGATCCACCCAGCGGGCCGAATCGTATGCAGCCCGATTCTTCGGGTCCCCGGCCCTGGTTTCCTCTGCGACCGGGGGCCGCAGCGCGCCTCACACGGGTCCGGGACGGCTGTCCGTTGCGCACGAACCGGATCCAGCCGGAGGTTCCGGACAGGCCAGCCCCATGCGTTCGAGTCTCCGCCCGAGCTTGCGGGCGCTGCGCTCCTCGAGGGGCGGCACCGCCACACCCCGCGTGGCGAGCGTCCCCTGGGCCTTGTGCCCCACCCGGGCGGCCGCTCCCACGTTCAGACCTGCGGCAGCCAGTCCCGTGCGGACCGACAAGGATGCCGTATAGGTCGCGAGCCGGGCGCCTGTGGACATCGTACGAGCTACGTCAGCCAGGAACGATCGGCTCCACAGGTCCGGTGCCTCGGCCGGGGCGAACGGGTCCAGGAAAACGGCGTCGATCGAGTCGGACGGGACCTCGGGCAAGAATGCGCGGGCATCGCCCACGACCAGGCGCAGGTGATGCCGATCCCCCAGTTCGATCCCGTGGACTCGAGCCGCTTCGAGGTCGGCCAAGGCTCTCTGCAAAGCGTCGCGTACGGGCGCGATCCAGCGTTCGACCGTGGCCGGCTGCTCGAGCAGGAGCGCGGCCCGCAACACGCCCGGATGCAGTTCGAAGCTGGTGACGTCGAGTCGCGCGCGTCCCCCGTGCACCGCTTCGAGCGCGGCGGCCAGGTTCATCCCGATCCCGGTGCCGATGTCGAGCAGGCCCAAGCGGTCCAGGTCGCGCGCTCGCTCGTGCAAGGCGCAGCCCTTGGCGTACCGCTCCTGCGATTCGGTCCACGCGCCCTGCCGGTCGTGCAACGCAAGACCGCCGGGGTCGATCATGGTGATCGAACCGTCGGCGGTCGGTGCGGGGGTCCAGTCCGGCGACGTCATGTCGCCAGTCTAACCTCGATGCGAACGTTCAGACCGAGAGGTCGAGCTGTCCGCCCGGACCCGGTGCGTCGGTGCCCATGGCGTCGCGTCCGTAGAGGCGACCCGAATCGGCGTTCGGGAAGAGCTCCTGCAGGTCGCCGCGCAGCGATTCCATGATCTGTGCCATCTGCGACGCGACGTCCGCTCCGCTGAGCGAGCCGTTGGCCACGGCCGAGGACAGGTCGCGCAACGATGCCATGTACATCTCTTGGGTCGCTTCGACGCCGCCGGCCGACATGCCGTCGGCGCTGCTGGCCAGAAGAGCCAGGCGGTGTTCGGTCCGGTCGGCCCAATCGGCGAGCCGCTCCTGGATCTGGGTGGTCTCGGCGGCGCTCATGGGCTGGGCTGCATCGGTCGCCTCCAGGTTCGCCATCGCGCTCGCCTCTGGGGCCGCGGGTGCTTCGGGAGCCGCCGGAGCTTGCAGGCCGCTGGCCAGGTTGCGGATCGAGGACAGGATGCTGGGGCCGACGTCGCTCATCGCCAGCGTACCGTCCGCGAGTCCGTCCAGAACGGTTCCGAACTCGGCGTTCAGCTGCTCGCCCAGTCCGCGCATGGTGTCGCCGTCGATCCCGGACGCGCTGCCCAGGCGCTCCAGGATCTGCTCACGCAACATGGCGACGCGCTCGGCGGGCGTCATGTCGCTCGATCCTTGCGGGCCCTGGGCCATGTCGGTTCCCAGCGACGCGTTCGTTGCGCGCGTTTCCTGGGCGCGCATCAGCCCGTCCACGGCCTTGGCACCCTTGGAGGCCTGCGCGGCGTTGACCGTTGCAGGACCTTTCTCGTCCACGCGCATCTCGGCGCGCACGTCGGCCATGCCGGACTTCAGGTCGCCGAGCAGAGCCCCCACGTTCCGCGAAGCGCCTGCACCGTCGATCGCACCGGAACGAATGCCCTCGAGCAGCGACGCGACGTTGGCCTGGAAGTTCCCGTGCACGTCCTGCATGCGCGCGGCACCCTCGCTGGAGAGATCGCCTTCCAGTCCTTCCAGGCGGCCCATCACTTCGGACGCCCAGGCCTCGACGCGCGCGGCCAAGGCGACGCCCTCGTCCCCCTTGGGCTTCACGTCGGTTGGCGCACCCGAGGTCATCACGGGCTTCATGGGGATTCCTTGCGCACCTTTGTGAAGAGGGCGCGAGGGCGTGGGGTTCGCCAGGGCGGACGCATTGGATCGGGACGGGATCTGCATGACATCCACATCGACGGAATCCACTGCATTTAGGAGGAAAAGAGATCCAACTTGCGACCACATTCCCGACCGCACCAACTGGACTTCCGAGGCACAAGCCCTACAAAGTGGAAAGCGCTTCCCAGCGACATGGAACCCATTTCCAACCGCGCGCACGCCACCATGGAAACCAGCTATATCTGCCCCTCCTGCGGCGAGGACATCGTGATTCCCGTCGACAACGCCGCGGGCCGCTCCCAGGAGTACGTCGAGGACTGCCCCGTGTGTTGCAGTCCCGTCGTTCTGCGCGTCGAGATCGACGGCGACGAAGCGCACTGCTCGGCGGTCGCGGAGTAGAGCTTCGGACCGCGTGTTTTCCCTGCCCATCGCGGGGCCGCGGCATGGGGCTTGGGTCCTCGCCGTTCTGTGCCGATCCAAAGGTCATGGAACTGCGCCTGAAGGACTCCCCTCGTGAGCGTGAGGTCCGCCCGATCATGAACGGTGACCCGGCGTCTCACACGTCCCCCATGCATGTGACGGCGGATGAGATCGCGCTGCACAAGCGACGCAGCAGTCCCTATTCACGACGCGGCGTCCACACGATCCAGAGTCGTTCGTGGCGCCTGCGCACGCGCATCGGTGCATGGATTCCGAGCGCAGGAAGGATCCTGGCCGCCGTGTTGATCGCTGGAGGCGCGTGGATCGTCACGCACCTCGAAAGGTCCACGCCTGCGAACGCCCAACAGACGACGGCCGTGTTGACCGGTCAGGACGTGGCGCACTGGACCGGTGCCTTCACCTACGATCCCGCGCTGGAGACCCTTGCGGTCACGCGCCGACTGTTCGGTCCCGAGTCCATCACGTGCCACTACGACTCCGGCGGCGAGGACCCGATCACGCTGACGTGCCGCGCGGTGCTGCATGCTACCGAGGAGGACGCGGCGACGGCGTTCTCGTTCGCCCGCGTCCATCTGCTCATGGACTTCCGCCTGGATCGCAGAGGAGAAGTCGGGTTGATCGAGACGCACGACGCGCACCATTGGGGCGACGAGGTCCGCGCGTTCCAGGTCACCGAAGGCCAGACCCCGATCGGCCATTCCTTCGTCGCGCGCAAGGGCCGGCGCACGTTCTACGTGGCATTGCAGGGCGTGGTGGTCCAACCCGAGTGGTCGTTCGCAGGGTTGCTCGTTCCGCGCCTCCTGGCCTTCGAGGACTGCGCGTTCGACGAAGAGTAGGGACGCGGTGTACGCCGAACGTGCGCAACTTCGAGCGTCGAGTCGCTAAGCTGTCTTGCATGCCCCGCACCGCCAGCCCCAAGACGATCACCCGCCGGTTGGCGAAGTCCTGTGACACGCTGACGTTCGGCGAGCCCGTCGCGCACGTCTACAACCCGCTCGTCTACGCGCGCGCCCCGATCGAGCAGTACTTGGAGCGCTTCGCCAAGTCAGGCGTCGAAGCGATGTTCCTGGGGATGAACCCGGGCCCGTTCGGCATGGCGCAGACCGGCGTGCCGTTCGGCGAAGTCTCGTTCGTACGCGACTGGTTGAAGATCAGCGGCAAAGTCGGCCGACCCGAGGACGAACACCCGAAGCGCCTGGTGCAAGGCCTCGAGTGTACGCGCAACGAGGTGTCCGGCGCACGCCTCTGGGGTTGGGCCCAGGAACGCTTCGGAACACCCGAGGCCTTCTTCGAGCGCTTCTTCGTGTGGAACTACTGCCCGCTGCTCTTCCTGGAAGCGGGTGGACGCAACCTGACGCCGGACAAGCTGTCGGCCGAGGACCGCGCACCGTTGTTCGAGGTGTGCGACGAGGCGTTGGCGCAAATGGTCGCGGCGATCGCACCCGAGCGCGTCATCGGCGTCGGCAAGTTCGCCGAGAAGAAGGCGGCCGACGTCCTGGGTACGGACGGCCCCACGATCAGCACGATCCTGCACCCGAGCCCCGCGAGTCCGATGGCGAACCGCGGTTGGGCTCCGCAGGCCGAGAAGCAGTTGATGGCGATGGGCATCGAGCTGGACTCCTAGCCAGTCCGAGAATTCAACGGAGTAGCGCACTTGTCGGGAGTACCCCGTCATCGGGCGCACGTCGCCTGAATCCTGGTCGAACTGGCGGGAAGCACCTCGGTTCTGCCATGCTGCCCGCATGATCGATCCGCTCGAGGAGCCGACGCCCACGCAGTGCCTCAACTGCGACTTCGTGGCCGTCGGCAGTTACTGTCCTGACTGCGGTCAAGCCAAGACGGTCGGTCCCCTGCGCGTTCGGGAGATCCTGGGTGGAGCCCTCACTTCGATCGTCGCGCTGGAGTCGCCGATCCTGCGCACGACCTGGGGACTCTTGCGTGCTCCTGGTCGAACGGCCAGCGATTGGATCGGCGGCCAACGCAAGCGCTACACGAACCCCGTGCAGTACTACGTCATCTTGGGCGTGATCTTCACGATGTTGATCCGCTTGAACGCGGTGGACGCTCCGACGCACGAGAAGGGCGATGCGACCTACCAGCTGAGCGGCTTCGTGCAGGAGTACATCGCGTTCGTCCTGATGATCATCGCGATTCCTTTTGCGCCGATCGCAGGACTCCTGAGTCGCTGGCTCGGCGTGATGCGCTCGGCCGTGGACTGGTACGTGCTGTTCCTGTACTGCTTGGGCATCTCCCTCCTGCTCCTGATGGGAAAGGACCTCTTGCCCGAGTCCATGACCCGGTATTGGGCTTTCGTTCCGGTCGTGTTCCTCCTGTGGGGCAGCTGGCAGTTCGACTCGAGGCCCGCCCGATCCCTGGCGGTCGGGGTGCTCACGATGACGGTGTGGTTCGCCATTCTCGCGGGGATCCGGTAGCGGATCCCGGGCGCGCTGCCCCGTCAGAACGTGTGATCGAGAATGGCGTGAGTGGACCGTACGGCCGGTTACCCCCCAGCAGCACCCCCCTTAGGGCCTCCCTAGGGACCCTGCAGAGGACCTGAACCTCTCCGCCTCCGGACCGTAACGAGGGGAAGTTCCAAGGGTTTGGCTCGTAGATCCGTTCGCGTCCGATGGATACGTTCGAGAGGAGCCCCTGGAATCCAACCGGTCGGCTCCCCAACAACGAACACATGGATCGGGCGCCCGATTCATGCCCGGCACGCCGCACACTGCGCCGCGCCACGACAACCCAAGCAAGAGGAGACTCCCCATGATGAACCAAGACATCAACGATCGGCTCGACCGACTCGAGCGCGAGAACAAGACCCTGAAGACCGCAGGTGCAGGCATTTTGGGCCTGGGCGGTTTGGCCGCATTGGTCATGGGGTTGTCCTCGAGCGTTCCGGTCGATCCGGAGAGCTCCTCCACCGTCTGTCGTGAGATCTGGGGCGAGCGCATCGTGTTGCGCGACTCCAGCGGTCGCGATCGGATGACGTTCGACGCCTACTCGACCAAGCTCCCGACCTTGACCATCAAGGACGACAAGGGCAAGGCGATGGCCTCCGTGGCGTTCCCCGACGACGGTGGCATGAAGTTCAACACCTACAAGAACGGCAAGCCGACCCCGGCGACGTTCAGCGTCGGAACCGATGGCTCGGTGCAACTGGCTCCCAAGAAGAGCAAGGCCGAGCAGACGAAGGAGACTTCGTCCGAGCCTGGCATCGACTAGGTACGCCTCCGACCGATCCC
>TARA_R110002073_G_scaffold157738_2_pt1 | contig 26927 bp, 27 predicted proteins | sample TARA_R110002073 | Tara Oceans TARA_R110002073 (sample SAMEA4397174) | marine metagenome | biome: Polar Biome; feature: [DCM] deep chlorophyll maximum layer (ENVO:01000326); material: water (ENVO:00002006), including particulate matter (ENVO:01000060) such as... | depth 40 m | reverse complement strand
AAACATAACCACCGTCAAAGACGGTGGTTTTTCAATGATAAATAAATAAGGAATAAGTGCAGTAAATACGACTAAATTAGCTATATCTGAAAATTGATCTACCAATCCTTTGGTATAATTCATTAACATAACAACAGAAGTTAAAATACTACCAATTATCAAGCCTAAATAAGGTGCTCCATTTATATTTTCTCTCTTAAAAATTCTAGGGAACATATTATCTTTTGCTGTTGCCATGGGTAATTGACCAGACATTAATATCCAACCATTTAAACAACCTAAAGCAGAAACAGCTGCACCAGCTGCCACAAAATATCCAGCATATTCGCCTCCAATTATTTTGCCTGCATCGGCAAATGGAGCCGGTGAATTCTGTAAAACATCAATAGGTAACATACCAAACAATACAACAGTTCCTAAAATATAAACAAGTGTAGCAATGATAGTTCCTAGCATCGTTGCTCTTGGTATTGTCTTCTCTGGATTTTTAATGCTTCCAGCTGGAATCGATGCTGATTCAATCCCTAAAAAAGCATAAAGCGCAAAAGATGCAGCACCTGCTAGAGCCACTAAATCAGGACTTTCTGTTAAGTTAAATGAAGGAAAGTTATTGATGTTAAAGTAAAATACACCCAATAAAATAACAAATACTAAAGGCGTAAGCTTTAAAATTGTAGTAACCACCTGAAATTTTCCTGAAGCACTAACACCTCTGCTATTAATCCAGGTTAATACCCAAATTGTTCCTAATCCAATAGACACTGCTAAAATAGAATTGGTTTTTAGTTCAGGGAAAAATACACTCAAGGCACTTATAATTGCTGTAACCAAAGCTGCATTACTTACCCAAATAGATATCCAATAACCCCAAGCGACTAAAAACCCTATAAAATCGCCAAAACCTGCTTTAGAGTAGGTGTAAGGGCCGCCACTTATACTGGGAAAAAGCTTACTCATATTACTAAATATTTTAGCCAAAACCATTGCGCCAGCAGCTGTAAAAACCCACCCTAATATACTTATGCTTCCAAATTTAGCTAATGTAGCTGGCAACACAAAAACACCTGCACCAATCATATTTCCTACAACTAAAGATGTTGATACAACTAACCCGACTTTTTTTGGTTTTAAATTCATTTAAAAAAGTTTAAAGTTGATGTGATTTTATTATGTAAATTAGAAGTCAAGTTTTAAATATACAACTTAAATATCAATGGCATATAAATTCAATATCAATCCAGAAATTAAAAAAGCCGAAACTCTACCTGCAAGCTTTTATAAAGATGCTGGCACTTTCGAAGCTTTAAAAGAAAAGGTTTTTTTAAGTTCTTGGCAATGGGTTGGTGATGAGCATCAAGTTCCTCATCCACAATCTATACATCCTTTTGTTCTGCTTGATGGGTATTTAACCGAACCTATGGTGTTAACAAAAAACAAAGATGAAGAAATTAGTTGCCTAACCAATGTATGTACACATCGTGGAAATTTGGTGGCTTTACATTCTGGTAAATCTAAAAAATTAACTTGTATGTATCATGGTAGACGTTTCAATTTAAAAGGTGAATTTGAATACATGCCTGAATTTAATGATACAGAAGATTTTCCAAGACCCTGTGACAACTTACATCAATTTCCATTACGAAAATTTGGCCCATTGTTATTTGCAGGTTTGAATCCATCTTTTGATTTCCAACAAGTGATTAACAAAATGAATGAACGCATTGGATTTTTACCTCTTGACGATTTTACTTTTGATGCTTCCATCTCACAAGACTATCTAGTGCATGCCAATTGGGCTTTATATTGCGATAATTATCTAGAAGGGTTTCACGTGCCTTTTGTGCATCCAGATTTGAATGCTGTTTTGGATTATGGAAGTTATACCACTGAAGTTTATGAATATTGCAACCTCCAAATTGGTTATACTGATGATGCCGTAGAAGTTTTTGACTTGCCAAAAGACCATATAGATTATGGCAAAAATGTTGGCGCTTACTATTATTGGGTGTTTCCAAATATGATGTTTAATTTCTATCCTTGGGGATTATCGGTAAATATTGTGAAACCATTAGATATGAACCGAACCAAAGTTGCCTTTTTATCTTATGTACTAGATCCAACAAAGTTAAATAAAGGTGCAGCTCAAGATATAGACAAAGTACAGCGTGAAGATGAGTTTGTGGTTGAACAGGTTCAGAAAGGCGTGCGGTCATCATTTTATAAAGCAGGACGTTTTTCTCCAACACGAGAACAAGGTGTGCATCATTTTCATAGTTTGCTCGCCAGATTTTTGAACGCTTAAAATTCTTCTTAAAATCCTTAATGGTTCGTTTTGCTTTAGTTAAATTTGAAGCTCAAAATTAAAGTAGATGAAACCAGATTTATTTGAAGCTCCCGATTATTACAACATAGACGAGCTATTATCCGAAGAACATAAATTAGTACGTGATGCAGCCAGAGAATGGGTGAAACGTGACGTATCTCCTATCATAGAAGAATATGCTCAAAAGGCAGAATTCCCAAATCAAATTATAAATGGTTTAGCAGAAATTGGTGCCTTTGGACCTTACATTCCAATGGAATATGGAGGTGCTGGACTGGATCAAATTTCGTATGGTTTAATTATGCAAGAAATTGAACGTGGTGATTCTGGTGTACGAAGTACAGCATCAGTACAATCTTCATTAGTGATGTATCCTATTTGGAAATATGGAAATGAAGCACAACGCCAAAAATACTTGCCGAAATTGGCGAGTGGCGAATGGATAGGTTGTTTCGGATTGACCGAACCAGACCATGGAAGCAATCCTGCAGGCATGGTAACCAATTTTAAAGATAAAGGCGATCATTATTTACTGAATGGAGCAAAAATGTGGATAAGCAATGCGCCTTTTGCGCAAGTAGCAGTGGTTTGGGCAAAAGACGAAAGCGGACGTATTCATGGATTGATTGTTGAACGTGGTATGGAAGGCTTTTCAACTCCAGAAACTCATAACAAATGGTCACTTCGTGCTTCTGCAACTGGAGAACTTATTTTTGACAATGTAAAAGTGCCAAAAGAAAATTTATTGCCTAACAAATCAGGTTTAGGAGCTCCATTAGGTTGTTTAGATTCTGCTCGTTATGGCATTGCTTGGGGAGCCATTGGTGCTGCCATGGATTGCTATGATACAGCTTTGCGTTATAGTAAAGAACGTATCCAGTTTGGCAAACCTATTGGTCAGTTTCAATTACAGCAAAAAAAATTGGCCGAAATGATTACCGAAATCACCAAAGCGCAATTATTAACATGGAGACTTGGTGTATTACGTAATGAAGGTAAAGCGACTTCTGCTCAAATCTCTATGGCAAAACGTAACAACGTAGATATGGCAATAAACATAGCTAGAGAAGCAAGACAAATGTTAGGAGGCATGGGAATTACAGGAGAGTATAGTATTATGCGTCACTCCATGAATCTAGAAAGTGTGATTACTTATGAAGGCACACATGATATTCATTTACTAATAACCGGTTTAGATATCACTGGTTTAAATGCTTTTAAATAACGTGAGTTCGATATAACTAAAAATATATAGTCAAAATATAATTACTTGATTGTTAGTGTAATATGTGTTTATTTATCGTAAACACCCTCCTTGCTCCTCCCTCAAGGGAGGAATTCCCAAAGATGACATTGTCCCCTTGAGGGGACTTTAGGGGTGTTTTTATTTCAATCAGCTTATAGTCATTGACTTTTATATCGAACTCACGTTTAATAGTGGCTAAGCCACATTTGGCAACTCACTCTTGAGTAATAATATTTTAATGTCATTCTGAATGAAATGAAGAATCTCTAAAATGAGGTTTTTACTTCGTTCAAAATGACATTTTTTATTTACTTTTATTCCATGTCATCAAAAAAACGATTAGATAATGCTTACAAAAATGCAAAAGTCATAGCTTTTGATAACTCAAGCAAATTTATTTTATTTAGTGATTGCCATAGAGGTGATAATAGTTTTGCAGATGACTTTGCCAATAATAGAAATATCTACTTTCATGCCTTAAAGCATTATTATGCTGAAGGATTTCAATACTGCGAACTTGGTGATGGTGACGAACTCTGGGAAAACCTTTCTTTTGATTCTATCTTAAATGCTCATAAAAATGTGTATCTGTTGATGAAACAATTTCATGAGCAAGAACGACTGCACATGATTTGGGGAAACCATGATATGGTATATAGAAATCCTGATTATGTTAAAAAACATCTATCTACCTTTTTTGACCCTAAAATTGGAGAATACGTTGAATTGTTTTGTAATATTCAATATCATGAAGGTATCGTTTTAAAGCATACTGAAACTAATCAAGAGTTATTTTTAACACATGGCCATCAAGCCGATTGGTGGAATTATTTGTTTTGGCGTGTAAGTCGATTTATGGTTCGTATTCTTTGGAAACCGCTAAATGTTATGGGAATTGCAGACCCAACAAGTCCAGCAAAAAATTACAAAGAACTCATAAAAGTTGAGCGTAGAACAAAAAAATGGATTGCCGAAAATAATAATCTAGTAACCATAGTTGGGCATACACATAGACCACGTTTCCCTGCACCTGGAGACATTGCATTTTTTAATGATGGTAGCTGTGTACACCCTAGAAGTATTACAGGAATTGAAATTGAAAATGGTGAAATATCACTCATCAAATGGCAAATTGCAACGACTGATGATGGCACTCTTAAAATTGTAAGAGTACTATTAGAAGGGCCTCAAAAATTGATTGACTATAAAAATGAGTAATTAACTCTCAGGCGCCAGCTCTACTTCCAAGCCTTCAATTTGAGGAGTAATTTCAATTTGGCAGCTTAAACGAGAGTTATCTTTTACATAAAACGCTTCACTTAACATAGCCTCTTCATCATCTTGCATTTCTGGTAACTCATGATTGGACAGCACATAACATTGGCAAGATGCACACATTGCCATACCTCCACAAATACCAATGGTTCCTTCGGGAGCAAGTTCATAAGCACGAACAACTTCCATGAGGTTCATGGCCATATCAGTTGGTGCATCAATATTATGAGATACACCATCTCTATCAATTATGGTTATTTTTATATCCTGATTTTCCATAAAATTATACGCTAAACATAGAAAAAATAATTTTTTAACACCACTAATGAGCTTCGTTCGATATCTTCAACAATAGCTGTCGCATTTATCTCGATAATCCTCTAGGGGACAATTACATATATTATTATTTAGATAAGTTCTTCATAGATTGAGTAACCTTATTTTCCCCTTTGGGGAAATGTCCACAGGACAAAGGGGCTTTAATCTATTTTCTTTACCACTGCTTTTGGCGCTGTTTTACTAGTTCCATCAAACCCATGAACGCCACTTACCGTCGTATATTTTAAAACATATTTCTTACCAGGATTAATAATTTGATAGGCAGCTTGACACATTAGCGTTGCTTCATGAAAACCACATAGAATCAATTTTAATTTTCCAGGATAGGTATTAACGTCTCCAATGGCAAAAATACCTGGAATATTAGTTTGGTAATCTAAAGCGTTATTTACTTTAATGGCATTTTTTTCTATCTCAAGTCCCCAATTTGCTATAGGTCCAAGCTTAGGTGATAATCCAAAAAGTGGAATAAAATGATCGCACTCAATTTCAAATTCCTTTTCAATATGTTTTGACTGAGAAACTACGACAGCTTCTACTTTATCATCACCAACTATATTAATAATTTCAGCAGGTGTGACTAAGTTTATCTTTCCTTTATTTTTAAGTTCTTGGACTTTTTCAACGGAGTCTAAAGCACCTCTAAATTCATTACGTCTATGAACCAAAGTTACTTCTGATGCAACATTACTTAAAAAGATACTCCAATCTAAAGCTGAATCTCCTCCTCCTGCTATAACAACTCTTTTGTTTCTATAAATCTCAGGGTCTTTAATAAAATACTCAACTCCTTTTTCTTCGAAAGATACAATGTTATCTATTAATGGTTTGCGTGGTTCAAAACTCCCCAAACCTCCTGCTATTGCAACTACAGGAGCTTGATGTTTAGTGCCTTTATTAGTTGTAACAATAAAGGTTCCGTCCTCTTGTTTTTCAATAGTTTCAGCTCTCTCTCCCAACGTAAATCCTGGTTGAAATTGCTTGCATTGTTCCATTAAATTGTCTGTGAGTTCTCCTGCTAAAATTTCTGGAAAACCAGGAATATCATAGATTGGTTTTTTGGGGTAAATTTCAGAGCATTGTCCTCCAATTTGCGGAAGTGCATCAATAAGGTGGCACTTTAGTTTTAGTAATCCTGCTTCAAAAACAGCAAATAATCCAGTAGGTCCTGCTCCTATAATTAGTATGTCTGTAGAAATCATATGAATGCTCACGAAAGTGGGAATCTTTTAAATTTAACATTGGTTTTAATCACAAAATACAGATAATTATATTAAACTGTTTATGATTTTAGTCATTTTATGTTTAGTGTTAATTATCGTGAAAAATGTATGAGAATTTAGAGGTGATTGTTGCTTTCACAGTAACTAGACTTCAATATTTATAACGCTTTCAATTTGAGGTGCGTATTTTTTTATGGTCATCTCAACTCCAGATTTTAATGTCATTTGGTTTACACTACAACTTGTACAAGCACCTTGAAGTTGCACTTTTACAAATTTATCATCTTCAATTGACAACAAAGAAATATCACCTCCATCACTTTGTAAAAACGGACGAATTTCATCTAATGCTTTTTCTATATTCAATCTTAGTTCTTCTGGTGTCATCATAATTACTTATTTACTGCTGAACAACCTGCCATTGTGGTTATTTTAATTATCTCTGTTGGAGGCAAGTCTTTGTTTCTATTTACAACTTCTTGCACCACGTTTCTTGTTAAACTTTCAAAAGCTTCCTCAATTGGTGTTGCAGTTTGTAATGCGGCAGGTCTGCCAATATCTCCAGCTTCCCGCACACTTTGCACTAATGGAATCTCTCCAAGAAAGGATACATTTAAATCTTCAGCTAAATTTTTAGCACCTTCTTTTCCAAAAATATAATATTTATTCTTAGGCAGTTCTTGAGGTGTGAAATATGCCATATTTTCTATAATGCCTAACACAGGTACATTGATGTTTTCTTGTTGAAACATCGCAACCCCTTTTTTTGCATCAGCCAAAGCCACATTTTGTGGCGTGCTCACAATAACTGCTCCAGTAATAGGTAGTGATTGCATAATACTTAAATGTATATCGCCAGTTCCAGGTGGTAAATCTATCAAAAGGAAATCTAATTCTCCCCAGGCTGCATCAAAAATCATTTGGTTTAAAGCTTTTGCTGCCATTGGTCCACGCCATATTACTGCTTGATTTGGCTGCGTGAAAAAGCCTATAGATAAAATCTTTACACCATAATTTTCTACAGGTTTCATTTTAGATTTTCCATCTATATTAACCGCTAAAGGTCGAGCTTCGGCAACATCATACATTATTGGAATAGAAGGTCCATAAATATCTGCATCCAGGATCCCAACCTTGAATCCCATTTTTGATAAAGTTGCTGCCATATTTGACGTTACTGTAGATTTCCCTACGCCTCCTTTTCCAGAAGCAACTGCGATAATGTTTTTAATTCCTGGAATTGGGTTCCCTTTAATTTGATTTACAGATGTAGGTGGAGCCTCTACCTTTACATTCACTTTTACTTTTGCCTTTTCATACACCAAATCGTGAATGGTTTTCATGATGTCAACCTCAGTACGTTTTTTGGCCTGTAAGCTTGGGTTTTTAATAGTGATATCAACGATTACTTCATCTGCAAAAGTCACTACGTTTTTTACTGCGCCACTTTCAACCATATTTTGTCCTTCACCAGGAACTGTAATTGATTCTAACGCCTTTAATATATCTTGTTTATTTAACTTCACTATATCTTATTTAGATTTATTCTAAGGTACAAATATAACTATTAATGCTTGAAGTATGAACACAGAGGGTTGAAGTTTTTTATGATATCATTAGTGAATTCTATAAAATAATTTTTTGTGATTATTTGTATCCCGAAGCTTCGGGATTAGAAAAATTAGGAAATAATTACAATTCCTTTGAAGGATCCCAATAAACCTTATCTAAATCTTGAATTTGATTATCAATTACTACTATTCCTTCACTTTCCAACAGTTGTTGCATTAAATTTGTGCCATCAAAATGATGCTTCCCAGTTAATAAACCCTTTCTATTTACTACACGATGCGCAGGGACATCTTTTCCGCTAGAGCCATTCATGGCATAACCAACCATACGTGCGCTTCTTGCCGCTCCTAAGTATGTAGCAATAGCTCCATAGCTTGTCACTCTTCCGTAAGGAACCAGTTTCGCAACTTCATAAACTTTATCGAAGAAAATTAATGTTTCTTGTTTCATCAATTACATTTCTTTAATAATAGTGATCAAGGTAAAAACAGCAATAATACCTGTTATGGCACCTATTATGTAATTCATGCTTTTTTGAGAGGTCAATTTTTTATTTTTAATCTTGTCAAAAAAGAATATATATATGTAAAGCATTACAAATGTTCCTGAAGTAGCTCCAGCCACATAAGCTATAATGCTATAAGTTTCAAAGGTTAACCAACCAAATGACGCCAAGGTTAAGGTCATATAAGCTTGATACGGAATTGGGAATACATTTAAAGCAGACAATAGCATCCCTTGAAAAAACCGTCTATGCTTGCTTCGTACATTAGCTTCAATATCGGGTTTGGGTTGCTTTCTGGCCAATAACAAAAAATAGATGGTTAATAAAACAAAAATCACAAAAGCAACACGTTGCAGAATGTTAATTACTTCAGGATGGTTACTCAAGTACTTTGCAAATATTGCTGCGAGATACGTTTGTAAACTCACAACGATACAAACACCTATAGAGAACAAAATGCCTCGATTTGAATCTTCTTTTAAGCTGATTTTTGCAGCTGTCATATTAAGTAAACCTGGTGGAATTACACCAACAAATGCAAGTACTAAACCTAAAAAGAAGATAAAAGTAATATCCAACGTTTACTTAATTTTAAATCTAATATACGTAATTGGTTTGTTTTGCTCTAAATATTGACTTTCATAAAAGGTCTGAATACTTGTAACTTCCTTAGGACTACCCTCTTGATTATACACATTATGGTTGGCATAAATAACTTCGTGACCTTCGCCATGTAACAAACCAAGTGTGTAACCATGCATAAATTCGCTATCGGTTTTTAAGTTAACAACGCCTTCTGGTTTTAATACTTTTTTGTAACGTTTTAAAAATTCAGAATTGGTCATTCTGTGTTTTGTGCGTTTGTATTTTATTTGAGGATCTGGAAAAGTAATCCATATTTCATCCACTTCATTTTCGGCAAATGCATACTCAATAAGTTCTATTTGCGTTCTTAAAAAAGCAACATTTTCAATAGTATTTTCAATAGCTGTTTTTGCTCCTCTCCAAAAACGAGCACCTTTAATATCGATACCAATAAAATTTTTGTTTGGATATTTTTTTGCCAATTCAATGCTATATTCTCCTTTTCCGCAGCCTAATTCTAGAATCAGCGGATGATCATTCTTAAAAAATTGTTGTCTCCAATTACCTTTTAATTGATATTCGCCTTTAACCAAATCTGCTCTAGAAGGCTGAAACACATTGTTAAAGGTTTCGTTTTCTTTAAATCTTTTAAGTTTATTTTTACTTCCCACTTAGCTATTATATTTGGGCAAAAATAATGAAATAAACGAGAGTGTTTATTATAGTTATCTTTGATTTACAATTATGAGTAAACAAATTTTAGTCGCGCCTTTAAATTGGGGTTTAGGTCATGCCACACGCTGTATACCTATTATCAATGCTTTAATTGTTAATGGCTTTAAGCCAATTATTGCTAGCGACGGTAATGCTTTATCAATTTTACAAAAAGAGTTTCCTAAACTTGGGTTTATTGAGCTGCCATCTTACAATATTAAATACCCAAAAAAAGGGGGTCATTTAAAGCTTAACCTGTTAAAAGATGCTCCAAAAATTGTTAAAGCTATTAAAGCTGAACATAAAATCGTTAAACATTTGGTTGACAATAATAAGGTTGATGGTATAATTTCGGATAATAGATTTGGTGTTTATAATAAACTAATCCCATGTGTTTTTATAACACACCAGCTTAATGTATTAAGTGGAAATACTACATGGTTAAGCACAAAAATACATCAAAAGGCAATAAAAAAATTTGATGAATGCTGGATTCCAGATTTTAAAGATGATAACAATTTAAGCGGTGTATTAGGGCATCAAAAAAACACTTCGATTGCAACTACATACATTGGCGCTTTGAGTAGGTTACACAAAATGAACTTGCCAAAAAAGTATGACCTTATGGTTTTATTATCTGGTCCTGAACCACAACGTTCAATATTAGAAGAAAAGCTTCTTTTGGAGTTTATGGATTATAAAGGAAAGGTTGTTTTTATAAAAGGAGTTATCGCACCTGAACAAAAAATAACTATTCAAAACAGTTTGACCATTTATAATTACATGACTTCGGTTGAGCTAGAAAAAGCTATAAATGAAAGTGAGCTAGTTGTGTCGCGATCTGGTTATTCAACCATTATCGACTTAGCTAAATTGGGGAAAAAAGCATTTTTTATTCCAACACCAGGGCAATTTGAGCAAGAATATTTAGCCAATTATCTAGAAGAAAAAAATATTGCTCCATTTGTTAGGCAAAAAGATTTTAGGTTGGAACATCTAAAATTGGTTGAAAATTATTCAGGATTCAAATTGGTTAAACCAACAGTATTCAACAAGTCATTATTTAGTCTTTTCGAGGGTAAATGAAAACTCGCTTCCAATACCATATTCGCTTTCTACATATAATTTTTCATCGTGCGCTTCAATAATATGCTTAACAATTGCTAGCCCTAATCCAGAACCTCCCTCTTTTCTAGAACCACTTTTATCTATTCTATAAAAACGCTCGAACAACCTTGGAATATGAATTTTTTCAATCCCTTCTCCATTGTCGGTTATTCTTACAATAACTTTGTTTTTAATAAGGTTTTCAATACTAACTTCGGTAGTGCCATTTTTTTCTCCGTATTTAATAGAGTTCACAATTAGGTTTGAAATAACTTGTTGTATGCGTTCTCTATCGCCATTTACTAAAATTGGATGTTTATAATCCATATCGAAGGTAAGTGCTATTTTTTTCTTGGCTGCTTTCATTTCAAGTAGTTCGAAAACGTTTTCTACCAATTCCACAATATCAAACGATTCAATCTCCAATCTTAAATCACCGGCTTCAAACTTGGTAATCATGTCCAAATCCTTGATAATGTAAATTAAACGTTCCACACCTTTATCTGCCCTTTTTAAGTATTTTTCTCGTAAGGATTTATCATTTGCAGCTCCATCAATTAAGGTCGAGATATAGCCCTGAACCATAAACAAAGGTGTTTTTAGCTCGTGTGACACATTGCCTATAAACTCTTTTCGGTATCGTTCACGTATTTTAAGTGCTTCTATTTCAATTTTTTTATTCTTGGCATACTTATCAATTTCCTGCGTAAGTGTTGCCATGTCTGTAGTGATTTTACTCCTATCGAATGTACTGGATTCTAATAAGGTAAGGTCGTCGTAAATCTTTTTAACCCGTTTGTAAATAAATTGCTGTACGCGATACTGAATTATTAAAAACGCTGTTAAAAAACACACCAAAGCAAAGGTTGCAACAACCAACACATCCAGCGAATAAAGTGCATATAAAAAAACACTCACCATGAGTGTTAAAATTGCAGTTATAAAAATGGACGATTTAAACGCAAATTTATATGATCTTTTAAAGGTTTTTGCCATTAACTTACAAACTTATACCCTACTCCTTTAACTGTTTTAAATGTATTGTCTCCTATTTTTTCTCTAAGTTTTCTAATATGAACATCAATGGTCCTGCCACCAACAATTACCTCATTTCCCCAAACTTTGTCTAAAATTTCCTCCCTTTTAAATACTTTTCCAGGTTTAGAGGTCAATAAAGATAATAATTCAAACTCTTTTCTTGGCAGTATGATTTCTTTGCCTTTTAGCAAAATTTTATAGGCGTCTCTATCTATGGTTAGGTTCCCTATTTTAAGGACATTTTCTTGTTTTTCATGATCTTTATAACGGCGTAGCAATGCCTTAACTTTACTTACTAATACTTTAGGTTTTATAGGTTTGGTAATATAGTCGTCGGCTCCAGCGTCAAAACCTGCAACTTGAGAATAATCTTCTCCTCTTGCGGTTAAAAAAGTGACAATCACATTTTTTAGTTCAGGGATCTTTCTAATTTGTTCACATGCTTCAATACCATCCATTTCAGGCATCATTACATCTAAAATAATGAGTTGTGGTTTTTCTTTCTTTGCTTTTTTTACTGCTTCCATACCATTTTCGGCAGTAATGACCTTGTATCCTTCTGATGACAGATTGTATCCAACAATCTCCAATATGTCTGGTTCATCATCTACAAGAAGTATTTTAATACCCTTTTTGTCCATTAATTTAGTGTATCATACATTAGATGTTACAAAGATAAAATTAAAAAAAAGATTAGGGCAAAAAGGCTGTTTAATAACGTTTTGGTAACGTCTATATTACATTATTTTAACTTTTTCGATAAAAGGCAGCTTTTTTTAACATCGTTTTGGTATAAATTTTGCGACTGCTTTAGTATTTTTACATGTAATAATTAACAGCAGAACTCGTTTTTATGAAAAAAAACTACATTTTTAAGCTTTTCTTTTTAATGATGCTTTTTATATCTGTGTCATCCTATGCGCAGTCCAATGATGGGATTGTGGTTAAAAATGCTACAGAAAACATTGAAGGCTTAACCATTTTTCCTAATCCTGTGAATAATGGAAAAGTATATATCAACACAAAGTATAACCTTGCAAAAAACATTGAAATATTTGATGTATTGGGAAAAAAAGTGGTTTCTCAAGTGCTTTATGGTAAAGAACTTAAAATACAAGACCTAAATCCTGGTGTGTATATTTTAAAAATTAAAGAAGGAAAATTATCTGCCACACGTAAATTGGTGGTGCGATAGTTTAGTAAAACATTATATTTATGTAAAAAGCAGCCATTTATGGTTGCTTTTTTGTGTTTAAACGTAAAATTCTTAGTATATTAGTTGTCCTTAATTAATTAAATCCTCGTTTTATGAAAAAAATTTACTTTTTATTTAGTGCCCTTTTTATAACCTCATTGTCCTTTGGGCAGACAATAATTACCGAAAACTTCGATTATGGTGGTTCAGCTGGAGATTTAGTTACACAAAGTGGTACTGTTTGGGCCGCACATTCTGGTGGAGCACCTGAAGTTGGTTATGCAACAACAAGCTTGACAATGGCAAGCTACCCCTCATCTGGAGTTGGTGGCTCAGCTACCATTTCTGGTTCTGGAGCACAAGATGTAAATCGTACCTTTTCTGCTGAAAATTCAGGTTCAGTATATGCAAGTGCTTTAGTTAATTTGAGCGCTGTGACGACGACAGGAAATTACTTTTATCATTTTAGAAACAGTGGTGGTGCATTTTATGGACGCGTATATGCCAAAGATGATGGTACTGGCAAAATTCTATTTGGTATTAGAGAGGGTTCTTTTGGTACAGCATCAGTTATATATGGAACAACGCCTTACGATTTGAACACAACCTATTTATTAGTATTAAAATATGATTTTGCAACAGGTACGGCATCTATATATGTGCTTTCGGCTGTAGTAGGTTCTGAACCTGTAACTCCTGAAGCAACAGTCGCTGATGCAGATGACCCAACTGAGATTGCAGCAATTGCATTTCGACAAGCAAGTGATGTTCCTACTGGAACAATTGATGGACTTCGTATAGCAACTTCATGGTTTGATTTAATGAACGAAACAGCAACACCAACAATTGTTGTTAGTTCGGCTGTTTCTGGATTAAATTATGTTCTTGATAATGGTCCTTCTTCAGAAGGTACTTTTTCTGTTTCGGGTACAAACCTTACTAATAATATTGATATTACTGCTCCAACAGATTTTGAAGTTTCAGAAACTACCGGATCTGGATTTACTTCTTCTATATCATTAACACAAACTGGTGGAACTGTTACTTCAACAACAATTTATGTAAGGTTAAAATCTGACTTATTAGTAGCTAGCTATTCAGGTGATGTAGATGTTACAAGTACAGGAGCAACACCTAAAACAGTTGCTTTATCTGGCGAGGTGTTTAATCCTCCAACAAATGCACTTACAATAACAGGTGTTTTTGATAATGCAACAGGCTCTGCGCCAAAAGGAATAGAGCTATATGTGCTTAAAGACGTATCAGACTTAAGTATTTTTGGTGTTGGCAGTGCCAATAACGGAAATGGTGGAGGAAGTCAGGAATTTACATTTCCTGCTGTAGGAGCAACTAAAGGTGATTTTATTTATATTGTAAACTCATCTCAAATAACTGATTTTAATACATTTTTTGGATTGTCTATTACAGAATATGAATCTGGATCTATGGGAATAAATGGAGATGATGCTATCGAGTTATTTGAAAGTGGACAAGTTATTGATGTTTTTGGAGATGTTGATACTGATGGATCTGGTGAACCTTGGGAATATACAGATGGTTGGGCTTACAGAAATAATAATTCAGGACCAGATGGCTCTACTTTTGTTTTAGGAAACTGGACATTTAGCGGCACAGGTAATTTAGATGGAGCTACAAATGGAGTTTCTACATCTCCATTCCCAATTGGGACTTATTCCAATATTTTATCTACCAAAGAAAATCAAATAGAAGGCTTTAGCTTATACCCAAACCCAGCTTCAAGAGATTTTGTAACTATTTCTAGCAAAAATAATACTGCACTAAAAGTAAAAGTATATGATATTCTTGGAAAACAAGTAATACAAAAAACCATTACTAATAACCGTTTAAACGTTTCTAACTTAAATACTGGCGTGTATATTTTAAGAGCAGAGCAAGACAATGCTTTTACCACACGAAAATTAATAATTAACTAATTACAATTAAATAGAACTAAAAAGAGCGTTGCCAATGGCAACGCTTTTTAATTTTATATACTTTTGCCAAGTACAGTATGGTAAACAAAAACGATATATTTAATATCAATTCTCAAAGTCAATTTGAGGAAATAGCCTTGAAAATTTTTAGACATCAGTTTGAGAATAATAAGGTATATCGTTCGTTTTGTGATTTATTGTATAAGCATCCTAGTGAAGTAAAAACAATTAAGGAAATTCCTTTTTTACCTATACAGTTTTTTAAATCGCACAGAGTTATTAGTTCTATAAAAGGCATTCAAGAAACCTTTACAAGTAGTGGTACTACAGGTAAAATTAGCAGTAAACATTTTGTAACTGATATTGATTTGTATGAACAAAGCTTTAGAAAGGGATTTCAGCACTTTTATGGCAATATTGAAGACTATGTCGTTTTAGCTTTATTGCCTTCCTATCTAGAACGTGATGGTTCGTCGTTAATTTATATGGTTAATGATATGATTGCAAATTCTAAACAACCAGAAAGCGGATTTTATCTTAACAATTTAGATGCCCTAAAAAATACTTTAATCGATTTGGAATCTCGAAACAAAAAAACCTTATTGATTGGTGTGTCTTTTGCGTTGTTGGATTTTGTGGAAACCTATCGCCTCGAACTTAAAAATACCATAATTATGGAAACTGGTGGTATGAAAGGCAAACGTAAAGAACTTATTAGAGCCGAATTACATAAAACTTTAAAACAAGGATTTGGCGTAAATACCATACATAGCGAATATGGCATGACCGAATTACTATCGCAAGCTTATTCAAAAGGCAATAGCATATTTAAAACACCGCCTTGGATGCAAATATTAACTCGCGATACTGAGGATGCTTTAACAATACAAGCGTACGGAAAAACTGGTGGTATTAATATTATAGATTTGGCAAATATAAATTCATGTGCTTTTATTGCGACTCAAGATTTAGGCAAGGTATATAAAGATGGCTCTTTTGAAGTTATGGGAAGATTTGACAACTCCGATATTAGAGGCTGTAACCTCATGGTCATTTAATTTTGAAATTATATAAAATACTGTAAGGTGTGGTTGGTAATTACGACTATACCAAAGTAGTTTTGTAAAATTTGCTACAAAAAAGAAAAATTAGGTTGGTTAGTTTTTCGAAGTCTGGTTGTGAAAATGACCAGACTTCTTCTTTTATATTGCTTTAAGAATGTAGGTATTTCGTTTACCTTTGTTTAAAATTACATAGGTATCGTTAATAAGATCTTCAGGTGTGATTTGATAATCTTCGGTTACTTTTTCTTTGTTAACAGATACCGAGTTTTCTTTTAGGGCACGTCTAGCTTCACCATTTGATGCTAAAAAATTAGTTTTCGCAGCTAAGGCTGCAATCATGTCTAAACCATTATTAATGTCTGATTTTGCAATTTCAGTTTGAGGCACACCTTCAAACACATCTAAAAAAGTGGTTTCATCAAGTGTTTTTATGTCTTCTTTAAAACTCTTACTAAATAAAATATTTGATGCTTTTTTGGCATTTTCAAAATCCTCAACCGAATGTACCATGGATGTAATTTCTTTTGCTAAACGTTTTTGTAAAATTCGCAAATGTGGTACTTCTTGGTGCTCTGTTACTAAAGCATCTATGTCTTTTTTGGTTAAAAACGTAAATATTTTAATGTATTTAACAGCATCTTCATCACTAGAATTTAACCAATATTGATAGAACTTATATGGTGATGTTCTTTTAGCATCCAACCATACATTTTCCCCTTCAGACTTTCCGAATTTCGAGCCATCGGACTTTGTTATTAAAGGGCAAGTAATAGCATAGCCTTTACCATTTCCAATTCTTCTAATAAGCTCAGTTCCTGTGGTAATATTTCCCCATTGGTCACTTCCTCCCATTTGTATAGTACAATTGTTTGCTTTATATAAATGAAAGAAATCGTAGCCTTGAACCAATTGATAAGTAAATTCTGTGAAGCTTATGCCTTCGGAGGCTTCGGATGAAATTCTAGTTTTTACAGACTCTTTGGACATCATATAGTTTACAGTAATATGCTTTCCAACATCTCTAATAAATTCTAAAAACGAAAACTCTTTCATCCAATCGTAATTGTTTACCAAAACCGCTGCATTAGGTGCATCGCTTTCAAAATCTAGAAAATATGCCAACTGGTTTTTAATAGCTTCTTGATTATGACGCAGTGTTTTTTCGTCCAATAAATTACGCTCACTGGATTTTCCTGATGGATCACCAATCATTCCAGTTGCACCACCAACCAAAGCCACAGGTTTATGACCACAACGTTGGTAATGTGCCAACAACATAATTGGCACTAAATTACCAATGTGCAAAGAATTGGCAGTTGGATCAAAACCAACATAAGCACTGCGCATGCTTTTCAATAAATACTCTTCAATTCCAGGCGTGGTATCGTGTACCATTCCTCTCCATGTTATTTCTTCAATAAAATTTTTTGCCATTGGTATTAAAAATTTGAACAAAGATAATTTTTTACAAATGCTGAGAAAAGAAAAAACACTAATTTAGTTGTATGATATTAGTTACAGGTGGAACAGGTTTAGTTGGGAGCCATTTACTCTATAAATTGGTTGAAAACGGAAAAAAAGTCAAGGCTATTTATAGAAACAAAGAAAAAATTAAAGCGGTAAAACGTGTGTTTTCTTATTACTCATCAAATTATGAAGCTCTTTTTTCTGAAATAGAGTGGGTTGAGGCTACACTAAATGACGTTCCTAGTTTAGAAATTGCATTTAAAAATGTGACACATGTTTACCATTGCGCTGCGTTTATTTCTTTTGACACAAAATACTATCATACCCTTAGACGTGTAAATATTGAAGGTACTGCCAATATTGTTAACCTTTGTATTTCTTATAATGTTAAAAAACTTTGTTACGTTAGCTCTGTTGCTACAATTGGTACAGAAGAAAATAATAAGTTAATTACCGAAGAAACTCATTGGAATCCTGAAGCAGAGCAAAATGTGTATGCGATTACCAAATATGGTGCAGAAATGGAGATATGGCGTGGCACTCAAGAAGGTTTGGATGCTGTTATTGTAAACCCTGGCGTTATCATTGGTCCTGGATTTTGGAGAGGTGGTGGTAGTGGTAGTTTAATTAAAATGGTTTATAGAGGTGTGTCTAGATACACCAATGGTGTTGTTGGGTATGTAGGTGTGATGGATGTTGTTAAACCGATGATCCAATTAATGGAAAGTGACATAACCAATGAACGATATATTCTTGTTTCTGAAAATTTATCGTACCAAGATTTTTTCACGAAAACAGCAACCTATTTAAACGTACAGCCACCCAAAAAATTGGCTTCAAAATTTTTACTGAACATTGCTTGGAGACTGGATTGGTTACGTAGTCATGCACTAAACAAAAGACGCAGACTTTTTAAACATATTACAAAAACAATTACTACAAAGGCACTTTATAATAATAAAAAAATAACAGAAGCTTTGAACTATAATTTTAAGCCTATTGATGTTTCTCTAGCTGAGACGTGTCAATTTTTCTTAAAGGAATTGTAGCACCTTCAATTTTTTTGTTTTTGCCAAGGGAATCCCTTTGTGCTCTTAATTTATTAGCTTTTTCTGTATTTTTTTTAGCCTCTATTTTATTGAGAGAATCTAAGTGTGTTTTTTCTTTAACCAATCGTTCTTTAACACTATTGTAAATATCTTCATAAGTATCGATGTTATAAGCATAATATTGATTGCTTAAAACGAATTGTGTGCTATCTATTCCATATTTTTTGTACACAAAATCTTCTGGCAAGATGCCATTTTCTTCAAGCAATTTTTTATTTACTCCTTTTGAAGCTGATAATATGGACATGTCATACAGTATGTTTACCATGTCTTGTTTTTTAATCAAGTTTTTTGGTTTTTTTGGTTTTTCAATACGATTGGAATTACAACCAACGCCTACCAAAACACATAATATCACAAAAAATTTAAAATGCTTCATTATCTATTAAATGTTAATCGCTTTGCAGCCTTTACTTCGTGAAAAGTAGCGTTTTCATATACTAATTGCCCATTTACCAATGTGTGTGTTACCTTCGATTTAAAATTCGTGCCTTCAAAAGGCGACCATTTACATTTATATAACACATTGTCTTTATTAACTGTCCATGGATCATTATCATTAACAATAACAATATCGGCAAAATAGCCTTCTTTTATATAGCCTCTTTTTTCAACTTGAAACAATATTGCTGGATTATGGCACATTTTCTCGACTAATTTCTCTATAGAAATTTTTCCTTGATGATGTGCTTCAAACATAGCTACAAGTGCATGTTGAACGAGTGGTCCTCCAGAAGGTGCTTTAGTATAAACGTTGTTTTTTTCGTCTAAAGTATGTGGTGCATGATCGGTAGCAATTACGTCCAACCTATCGTCTAACAATGCTTCCCATAATTGGGCTCTATCCTCCTTGGTTTTAACCGCTGGATTCCATTTAATTAGAGTTCCTTTTTCTTCATAATCTTGATCTGAAAACCATAAATGGTGTAAACAAACCTCTGCTGTGATTTTTTTATCTTTTAACGGAATTTTATTCGTGAATAACTTTGTTTCTTTTCCTGTCGATACATGGAACACATGCAATCTTGCTCCTGTTTTCTTAGCAAGTTCAATTGCTTTTGAAGATGATAAATAACAGGCTTCCTCGCTTCTAATTATGGGGTGATACTTAATGGGAATATTGTCGCCATATTTTTCAATATATAGTTTTGTGTTTTTTTTAATTGTTGCTTCGTCTTCACAATGCACGCTAATTAATAGGCTTGTGCTTGAAAATATTTTTTCTAACACCTCAGCATTGTCAACCAACATATTTCCAGTAGATGAGCCTAAAAACAACTTTAATCCTGCAACATTCTTTGCATCGACATTTAAAATTTCATCTAAATTATCATTGGTACCGCCAAACATGAATGAGTAGTTTACAAATGATGTTTTTGAAGCTATCTGGAATTTATCCTCTAATTTTTTAATTGTTGTGGTTTGAGGGTTTGTATTTGGCATTTCTATAAACGAGGTAATCCCTCCAGCAGCGGCAGCTCTAGATTCACTTTTAATAGTAGCTTTATGTGTTAATCCTGGCTCTCTAAAATGTACTTGATCGTCAATAACTCCAGGTAATACATAGTTGTTTTTAGCGTCTATAATTTGTGCTTCTGGATTATTTATAGATTTTCCAATTTGTACTATAAACTCACCTTCAATTAAAATATCCCCTTTGGTAATGTGGCCTTGATTGACAATTCTAGCATTTTTAATAAGTACTCTCTTATTGCTCATTTTATCTTTTTCTAAATAAACTTTTAAACTTCATGGTGATAACTCCGAATATTGCTTCAGATATAATTCCACCACTTAGTTTAGATTCGCCTTTTGTTCTATCGGTAAAAATAACTGGAATTTCAATGATTTTAAATTTTTGAAAATACGCTTTAAACTTCATTTCAATTTGAAACGCATAACCAACAAATTTTACGTTATCTAAATCAATGCTCTCGAGAACTGCTCGTTTGTAACATACAAAACCAGCTGTGGTATCATGAATTTTCATTCCAGTAATAACCCTAACATACTTTGAGGCCAAATATGATAATAGTACCCTAGACATTGGCCAATTAACAACATTCACGCCTTTTACATAACGTGAGCCAATGGACATGTGCGCTCCATCAACATGACAAGCATTATAAAGCCTAGGGAGATCGTTTGGGTTATGGGAGAAATCGGCATCCATTTCAAAAATATAATTATACCCTTTTTCTAGGCACCATTTAAATCCATGAATATAAGCTGTTCCCAATCCTGATTTTTCTTTACGAACTTCTAAAAACAGCTGCTCCTTGAACTCCTTTTGTAGTTCTTTAACCTTTAGTGCTGTTAAATCTGGAGAATTATCATCAACTACTAATATGTGAAATTGTTTTTCTAAAGAAAATGTGGCTCTAATAATGGCTTCAATATTCTCAATTTCGTTAAAAGTTGGTATAATGACAATTGCGTCTTGCATTAAAAAAATAATTTTAGCAAAAGTAAGTTTTTTAAAGCATTAATTTTATAGAAATATTCTTCATAATTTAGCAACTATGTTACGTGAAATAATCTCAACCGAGTGGTACACTATTCTCTTTGTTTTATGCCTGTCTATTCTAGCCATGGCAAAATATATCTTTTCCAGTAGGTTTAATGATTTTTTATGGTTGGTTGGCAAGTCAAAATATTTAAAAATATATGCTAGAGAGCAAAAATTTATAGATCAGTTTGACGCTTTTTTGTTTTTGAATTTAGTTATTTCATTATCGATTTTCTTTTTTTTAGGCCATTCTACATTTGTGGGTGGTATTTCGTTTAACATAGGTCTATTTATAAAAATTTTATTAGGTATTGGAGCTATCATCCTTATTAAAGTTTTATTAGAACGCCTTATTGGTAGCCTTTTTGGAATTGATACGCTTATCGATTCATATCTTTTTCAAAAAACCAGTTATAAAAATTTCTCCGGATTGTTATTGCTTCCCATTAATATATTGTTAGTCTTTACAATTCCTTTAAGCATCAATCTGTTTTATGTAATAATTGGATTATTATTCATTATCAACTTAATGGGGTTTATTACGTCAATTAAAACACATCAAAAAACAATATTAAATAACATTTTCTATTTTATTTTGTATCTTTGCGCTCTTGAAATTGCACCTTACGTAATTTTATATAAGCTATTTATTAATAGTTAATTGAGTGTAAAAGTTAAGTAGACCTATGAAAGTGAAAACAATTTTGGTTTCTCAACCAGAGCCTAAAGTAGAAAATTCCCCATATTTTGATCTACAGGAAAAACAACGTGTAAAAATTGATTTTAGACCTTTTATCCATGTTGAAGGTGTCTCTGCCAAGGAGATTAGATTGCAAAAAGTAGATCTTAGTAACTACACTGCAATTATTTTAACCAGTAGAAATGCAGTGGATCACTTTTTTAGGGTAGCCGATGAAATGCGCTTTAAAGTTCCGGACACGATGAAGTATTTTTGTCAATCGGAAGCGGTTGCTTTCTATTTACAGAAATATGTGGTGTATAGAAAACGTAAAATTTATGTTGGGAAACGTAACTTTTCAGATTTGGCACCATTGATTAAAAAATATAAAGACGAATGTTTTTTACTCCCTACAACAGATAAAGTAAAACCCGAAGTCCCTGAAACTTTAAATAATTTAAGTATTGAATGGAAACAAGCCACTTTTTATAAAACCGTGATTAGCGATTTATCAGATTTGGCAAATGTTTACTATGATGTATTAGTGTTTTTTAGCCCTTCAGGAATTGAATCTTTATTCCATAATTTTCCTGATTTTCAACAAAAAGACACAAGAATTGCTGTTTTTGGAAACACAACTATTGAAGCCGTTAAAAATAAAGGGCTAAGAGTGGATATTGCTGCTCCAACTCCTGAAACACCATCCATGACCATGGCTTTAGAAAAATATATTCAAACGGTTAACAAAAAATAATTAAATCGTTATTAGACATAAAAAAAGCGTGATTCTTTCAAATCACGCTTTTTTTATGAAATTTATTTGTAAATATCTATCTCACATTTGGTGCGCCAGCCATTATTTCGTCATTGGCATATTCTTCAAATTTCTTAAAGTTTTCTCTAAACGATTTAGCAAGTTTATCTGCCATATCATAATAACCTTTATCATTATTCCATGTTGTTCTTGGGCTTAACACATTTGATGGCACATTAGGACAGGTTCTAGGTTGTTGTACTCCAAATACTGAATGTGTATGGTAATTACTCTTATTTGCAGCTTCTAATTGGCCATTCATAGCAGCTGTAATCATAGCTCTAGTATATTTAAGTTTCATTCTTGTTCCAACACCATAAGGCCCTCCTGTCCATCCAGTATTTACCAACCAAACATTCACTCCTGCATCTTGCATTTTTTTGCTAAGCATTTCGGCGTATTTTGTTGGGTGCAATGGCATAAATGGTTCTCCAAAACATGCAGAAAATGAAGGTACAGGCTCATCTATTCCTGCTTCAGTTCCTGCCACTTTTGCAGTATATCCTGAAATAAAATGGTACGCTGCTTGACCTGGCGATAATTTTGAAATTGGAGGTAAAACACCAAAGGCATCTGCTGTTAAAAAGAAAATGTTTTTTGGGTTATTGGCATAGGATGGTTGTTGAATGTTATCTATATGATAAATAGGGTAACTCACACGAGTGTTTTGTGTAATACTACTATCCTTATAATCCACCTCTCCATTGTCCTTGAAAATAACATTCTCTAAGATTGCACCTGGCTTAATAGCTCTAAATATGTCTGGTTCTTTTTCTTCAGTTAAGTCAATTACTTTGGCATAACATCCACCTTCAAAATTAAAGATACTATTTTCAGCTGTCCAACCGTGTTCATCATCGCCTATTAATTTTCTGTTTGGATCGGCTGAAAGCGTTGTTTTTCCTGTACCAGAAAGACCAAAGAAAATAGCCGTATCACCATCTTCACCAACATTAGCAGAACAGTGCATTGGCAAAACATTTTTATCTACTGGTAAAATCATGTTCAACGCTGAAAAGATTCCTTTTTTCATTTCGCCTGTGTAAGCAGAACCACCAACAAGTGCTATTTTTTTTGTAAAATTTAAAATAGAAAAATTGCCTTGTCTTAAGCCATAGCTTTCTGGTGTTGGGCATTCATAACCTGGTGCACAAAGCACCAACCATTCTTCTTTAAAATTTTCAAGTTCTTCTGCGCTTGGTCTTAGAAACATATTATAGATAAACATGTTAGACCAAGGATATTCAGTAATGGTTCTAACGTTCATTTTATATTTTGGGTCAGCGCAAACATAACCATCTCTTGCATAGATTTCTTTTCCGCTAAGGTACTTTTCGATTTCAGATTGCAGGAAATCAAAATTTTCAGGGGAAATTCCTTTATTGGTTTTTCCCCACCATACACGATCTTTTGTATAATTATCTTTTACCAAAAAACGGTCTTGAGGAGAACGGCCTGTATATTTGCCAGTATTAATGGCTAAGGTACCATTGGCGGTTTCCTTTCCCATTCCTTTTTCAACTGTAATGGCCTGTAATTGTTTGGGTGTTAATTGATAATTTACTTTGGCGTTTTTGATTCCATATTTTTCTAACGAAATCGATTTCGAAGTTTGGGTGTTATCCACCATAATTTTGTGTGTTGTTTAAAGTACAAAAATATAAATTTTTATAAACTCCTTATTCAAAAACTTGATATTATTCTTCCTTAATTTTAATAAATCCAACAAGCATAACTATCCAAGACAGTATAAGCAAGAAACCTCCTATTGGCGTTATAAAAGCAATTGTTTTAAAATCAAATGATAAAAGTGAGTTAGTTGCCAAACCGTAAATTGAGCCTGAAAACATCAACACACCTATAATTATTAGATAAAGTATTGCTTTTTTTGTGCTAGTTTTTAAATATTGGGTATGTGCAACAAACATAAGTAGCAATGCATGGTACATTTGATACTTCACTCCTGTTTGAAAAGTGTCTATAGCTTCTATTGAAATTTTGTTTTCCAAGCTATGAGCTGCAAAAGCACCTAGCATTACAGCCAACAACCCAAAAATACTTGCTGCGATTAATATTTTTTTGTTCATAATTATTTATTGGTTTTAAGTTTTAAAAACAATTTCATTTATTACATTCGTGAAACATTTAAAAACAAAATTACTCAACTAATTTCACTATGCGAAAGATTTTGGTTATTGGTTCTGGCAAATCGGCATCATACTTAATAAAATATTTTTTAGATAAATCAGAATCTGAAAATTTACATATTACCATTGGTGATATTTCATCTAAAAATGCAAAAAAACTTATTGGCAATCATAAAAATGCTAATGCGATTACATTGGATGTTTTTGATAAGACCTCACGATCTAATGCCATAAGTACAGCAGATATTGTAGTATCTATGCTTCCTGCTAGGTTCCATATTGAAGTAGCAAAAGATTGTATCAAATTTGGGAAAAACATGGTCACTGCCTCTTACGTGAGTGAAGAAATGAAAGCATTGGATGCTTCTGCCAAAAATAAAGACCTTATTTTTATGAATGAAATAGGTGTTGATCCAGGCATTGACCACATGAGTGCGATGCAAGTGATAGATAAAATTCGCGATAAAGGTGGTGAAATTATTCTATTTGAATCTTTTACAGGTGGACTTGTTGCTCCTGAGAGTGATAATAATTTGTGGAATTACAAGTTTACCTGGAACCCTAGAAATGTAGTTGTTGCTGGGCAAGGTGGAGCTGCCAAATTTTTACAGGAAGGCACCTATAAATACATTCCTTATCATCGTTTATTTAGGCGTACTGAGTTTTTAGATGTTGATGGTTATGGTCGTTTTGAAGCTTATGCTAATCGTGATTCTTTAAAATACCAAGAAGCTTATGGCTTAGAAAGTGCTAAAACATTGTATAGAGGTACTATGAGGCGCGTAGGTTTTAGTCGCGCATGGCAAATGTTTGTATTACTTGGAATGACTGATGATAGTTATACAATCGACGATAGTGAAAATATGAGTTACCGCGATTTCATAAATGCCTTTTTGCCTTACAGTCCTACGGATTCTGTGGAATTAAAATTTAGACATGCTTTAAAAATTGATCAAGATGATATTGTTTGGGGTAAACTAGAGGAATTGGATGTTTTTAACCCTAATAAAATGGTAGAACTCAAAAAAGCGACTCCTGCTCAAATTCTTCAAAAAATACTTATGGATAGTTGGACTCTTGATGAAGATGATAAAGATATGATTGTGATGTACCATAAATTTGGCTATGAATTGAAAGGGAATAAACATCAAATTGATGCTACTATGGTGTCTATTGGTGATGATCAAACCTACACAGCCATGGCAAAAACAGTTGGATTACCAGTAGCCATAGCAACACTTGGTATTTTAAATGGAAAAATAACCACTCCAGGTGTCCAGATCCCTATTTCTAAAGAAGTATATGAGCCTATTTTGAAAGAATTGGAAGACTTCGGAATTGTATTTAAGGAAAAAGAAGTGACTTATTTAGGCTATAATCCTCTAAGTGTTTAAACTTTCAGTTTGATATGCTTTTAGTATTTTTATGTTTTATTATGAAATATAAAAACGAATGAAGTTTATAAATCAAAACTTACACATTGACGGTATCGACAAAAAGATACTTAGTGCCTTAATGAACGATGCTAGAACACCTGTTTTAGAAATTGCAAGACAAGTGGGGATTTCTGGAGCAGCCATTCACCAAAGGCTACGAAAACTGGAGAAATCTGGTTTATTAGCTGGTTCGAAATTTATTATTAACCCAAAAGTTTTAGGCTATACTACCATGGCATTTGTTGGTATTTATTTAGATAAAGCCATGAACAATCCAGATGCAGTCAAACAATTACAAAAAATTCCTGAAGTTCTGGAATGCCACTATACCACTGGAAATTGGAGTATTTTAATAAAGATTCTTTGTAAAGATAATGAACATTTAATGCATGTTTTAAATAAGGAGATACAAACCATTCAAGGGGTTTCAAGAACGGAAACCTTTATATCATTACAACAACAAATTGATAGGCAGATTAAGATATAGATTTTCTTTTTAGGTTTCAGGTTTTTAAAACCAGTGAAGCCTGTTTTTAATAAAATAACTACTAAAATTCAAGATCTTTTTCCTGCCAGTATGGAACAAAAAACCCAAACAAAATTATTTGATGTTTCCTTTAAGGTA
>TARA_R110002073_G_scaffold67393_2_pt1 | contig 27004 bp, 22 predicted proteins | sample TARA_R110002073 | Tara Oceans TARA_R110002073 (sample SAMEA4397174) | marine metagenome | biome: Polar Biome; feature: [DCM] deep chlorophyll maximum layer (ENVO:01000326); material: water (ENVO:00002006), including particulate matter (ENVO:01000060) such as... | depth 40 m | reverse complement strand
GTCGCATTGATTTCGCACAACACTTCGCGCCAATCGAGATTGCCGCCACCTGAGACGACCTGGCGAGTGCGCGTTTCGTAGACCGCGGGAACAACCCGGGTCTCCGTGCGGCCAGGAACCGCAACCTGCTGAACGCGTACCGACTCGTAACGGGCCGGGATCACATCTTCGATGACCTGCTCAGGTACATCGACAATCTGACGCGCAACCTGACGGGTCACCGCCGGGATGACATCTTCGATCACCTGTTCCGGGGTATCGACAACCTGACGCGTGACCGTTTGGGTCACAGCCGGGATGTTCTGCTCGACAACGCGCGAATAGGCATCGTCGCGTGTGCCGCCAACGCCCGTACCGGTCGTCGAATACGACGTGTCCAGAACGCTGCGTTCGACCAGCTCGGTGACAGCCGGAATGATCCGCTGTTCAACGCGCTCGGCCTGGACCAGACGACGACGTGTGACCGCCTCGTACTGGGCTGGCACTTCGACGCGGCAAAGAATTTCACCGGTCGGCAGCTCGCGCAATTCAGAGCGCGAGAAATTACGCCGGGCAAATTCCTCGGCAGTTGTCGCACCGCCGGCTGCACCGGAGCTGCGGGCCCGCTGGTACAATGGCGCGGACGGCTGCCAGGTGGTGTAGGCGTCGCGAACCAATACCTGCTCGGTATAGGACTCATAAACCGCAGGAATGACGATCTGCTCGACCCGTTCGGCCTGCAGGATCACGGTTTCCGTTACGGTACGGCGGCCTGACTCGGTGACCCGGCGTTCTGTGCGGGCCGGTTCAATGACGACCGTTTCGGTCACGGTGCGGTAGGTCGCTGGAATAATCCGACGCTCAACGCGCTCGGGCTCGACGATCACCGTGTCATAGACAGTCCGGAAGGTTGCCGGGATCACGCGAAGCTCGATGCGCTCCGCTTCCAGCAGCACGCTTTCGGTCACAGTTTCATAGCTGGCCGGAATAATAACCGTCTCGGTCGTCTCAGCCTGAACCAGGATCGATTCGGTCACCGGATTGGTGGCAATCGGCACCAGAACGCGCGCGAAGCACTGGCCGTCCGTGAGCGCCGGCGGGTAATCGGCCGAGCTGTTGAGCTGGTTTTCAAGATCGCGAATACGCTGCTGCGCGTTCGCCAGCTCACGCTGAACGGACTGATTGGATTGAGCAAAACCGGGCGCTGTCGCGCCGGCAAGCATTAGGCCACTACAGATTGTAGCGGTCAAGAGTTTGAATTTAAACGTCACGGAATCCCCCTTAATGCGACAAGAACATTGTAATCCAACGTTAACATTTGTGGCAAAGGCAGCAAGAAAAAACTGACCGCTCACGCAAGATCTTGCCCAACCTCGCCCGAAGCAGCCCAAGCACAGCACGTCGCTCGGGCCAGAGAAAAGCGCTGCAAAAACCGAGACCTTGGCCAAGATCGATCATGGCAGGGAATGGCATTCTCGACCGAACCACAGCCGCGAGACCATCGTCCAACGCCGATTTCGCGGTCGGGAAACGCCTCAACCATGAATCAACAATTCTACTGACAGGGGAAATCTGTTCCAGCCCGAGCGGCGTTCAGCGTTCAGTTTTACAGGCGAGCAGTCGGCGCGTCGCTTACACCACGACACAGCCCAGCGCCGCGCCCAGCTCGCCGCCTGCCTGGCTCAGACCGGCAGCGATCAGGACAAGACCCGAACGCCGTTCGATTTCGGCGAGCGTGCTGCGGTGATCGCAATAATCCGCGCCACGCGGCGTCGCCTGGTCAAACACGAAACCGGTGGAATTGCCGGCCGCATCGATCACCAGTTTCCAGTAGGCGGAGGGCACACGATGCGGCTCGCCGGCATTGTCCAATCCGGGCATAACGCGCTCATACAGCGGTCCGGTCAGCACATAGAGTTCACGCCGCGCCCAGGCGAGATCGCGGACCGCCGCCTCCAGCGCCACCCAGGCGCCCTGATTGAGCGCTGCGCTTTGCGGCGTGATGTTGGAATAGATATTGGTCGAGCGCCAGAATGGCGTGCCGGCAAACGAGGCCAGCGGCGCCTGATGGCCGCGATCATAGCCATGCGTCTGGTTGGCGCCCTGGTAATCATCGCGCGCGCCGCGACCGGCCTCCAGCGTCTCATCCTCGTCGAGGAATTCATCGCTGCGCCAATTGCGGTTGAGATCTGCCGACGTGCCCATGGTTTCGCGCGTCACCCGGTAGGCGACCCAATCGGCCAGCTTGGTGGTATCATTGGAGGACAGCGCATAGATTTCGCGTACGACCAGATCATTGCTGAGCGGCGTCCCGGCCGGACATGCGCCGCGGTAACAATGCACGATATGGATGTCCTGGGCCCCGGCCGGCAAGCCTGCCGTCAACCCCGAGACCACGGCCAGGGCCGCCACGAAGAATTTGCGCAAGATCACAGCCCCAACAACACGCCACCAGCCGTAGGCCGCTTCGCCCGGCCCGGTCCAGCGACCGGTGCGGGGGGAAACGTCTATTGAGCGCAGGAGTTGTGGAGGCCGGGCGAGATCTAGTCCGCCTTCACCCGTCCAAACCACAGGATCGCCAGCGCCGGCACCCAGGGCACAACGCGTTCGAACGGATCGCCCGGCAGGCGTGCCAGATCGGACAATGTACGCATCACACCGTCGAGCCCGGATGGATCGAGCGCGCCAATGGCGTTGAAGAAGACGGTCAGGGCGAAACCTGTGGCCATCGCGGCGAGCGTGGCGCGGCCACTCGGCTCGATCCGCATCACGCGCATGATGATGATCGGCCCGAAGGCAGCGCCCAGCGCCGCCCAGGCGAACAGGACGCGGGCGAAAATCGTGCTCGGCAAGGCCAGCGTCATCCAGATCGCGACCAGGGCAATGGCCAGCATGACAATGCGGGAGACGGTCAGCTCACTGCCGGGAAAGCGCCGCGACAGGCCCATATCATGGGCGATGGCGGCGGCGGCAACCAGCAGGATGGAATCCACCGTCGACATCACGGCCGAGAGCACGGCGGCCAGCACGATACCGGCCAGAACCGGCGGCAGAAGGTCGCCGGCCAGCAGGTAAAACAGGTCTTCGCCATTCTCCGCCCCACCGACCAGGGCCCGCCCGGCCAGCGCCAGAACGGTCATGCCGGTGAACATGATAACGGCCCAGACGATCGCGATGGCGAAGCCGCGATAACGCGCCGTCTCGCTCTTCACCGCCATCAGGCGCGACATTAATTGCGGTTGTCCCAGCGCGCCGATTCCGACACCCCAGACACCGAGCACAAAGCCGGCCAGCATGAAGCCGGCGCGGCCACCGGACAGTTCGAGATAGGCCGGCGGTGCTTCGGCCGCCAGAGTGGCGAAAATCTGCGCCGGTCCGCCCGCCGCAATCAGGGCGGCGACCGGCAGGGTCAGCGCGACCAAGACCATCATGAAGCCCTGCAGCATGTCGGTAACGCTGACGGCCCAAAACCCGCCGAGCAGGGAATAGATCAGGATCACCGCAGCGCCGATCATCACCGCCTGGGTCTGGTTGACGGGGAATTGGGTCTCGAAGGCGGCAGCGGCGGCGCCGAACTGGGCCGCTATGTAGAATACGAAGCAGAACACGATCAGGATCGAGGCCAGACCTGTGATCAGCACGCGCATCCGGCCGGTGGTTTTCGCGGCGAGAAAATCAGTCAGTGTGACATGGCCCTCGGCAGCGGTTTCCTCGCGCAGGCGCTTGCCGAACCAGAGCCAGACCGCGACATAGCCGCCCCATATCCCGGGCACCATCCACAAGGCCGACAATCCGGTTGCGTACACAAAACCGGTAAAGCCCAGCAACACCCAGGCCGAAGAGGTCGAGGCGGCATAGGACAGGCCGGCGACCCAGGCCCCCAGGCCCTGGCTGGCCACGAAGAAATCAGATTCATTCTTGTTCCGCTTGCTGGCCCAGACGCCAACCGCGATCAGAATGAGATTATAGATCACCAAAGTGACCAGCACGACGAATGTCTGTTGGTTCATAACGCCCTCCCCGACATGGCTACGCAAAACGCAGCGCGGCGCTTTTATGACTCAGCCGCATAGGTTTATGCTGGTTTTGTCGGCGATACCAAGGCTTCGCTGCGACACGCCTGTTCGGAAAAGAATTTTCGCCGCGATGACCCAGCCGCCCGTTGAAGGCCTGATGATAGAGCGCCGCGGTGCGATTGCCGAACTGGTGCTCGACCGCCCGCACACCCGCAATGCCTTCACCGCGGCAATGTGGGCCGCCCTGCCCGGCCTGCTCGACGACCTCGCCGCCGATTGCCGTGTGCTGATCGTACGCGGTGCCGGCAATGCCTTTGCCTCGGGCGCCGACATCTCCGAATTCGCCGAGGTTTACGCCACGCCCGAGCGCGCCGAAACCTATTCGCGCCAGATCGCCGCCGCGCTCGATGCCCTCGCCGCCTTTCCCCACCCGACCATCGCGATGATCCGCGGCGCCTGTTTTGGCGGCGGTTGTGGTTTGGCGCTGGCTTGCGATCTGCGCTTTGCCGATGAGAGCGCCCGCTTCGCCATCACTGCGGCGCGGATGGGCCTTCTCTACCCGTTCAACGACACCAAACGCCTGGTCGATTGCGTCGGCGGCGCGGTGGCCAAGGACATGTTGTTCTCGGCCCGCACGCTTGATAGCGCCGAGGCCCTGGCCTGCGGCCTCCTCAACCGTGTTGTCTCGCCTTCGGGGCTTGAACGGCTGGTCGGCGATTATGTGGATCAGCTACTGGACATGTCGCCGCATTCGGCCGAATTCACCAAGCAGATGATTGCCCGTGTACTCGCCGGGCAGGACCAGGACAGCGATGCGACGAAGGCCCTGTTTGCCGGGGCGTTCACACACGCAGATTTCAACGAGGGCTATCGCGCATTTCTCGAGAAGCGAAAGCCGGATTTCAGCGCCGCACGACCGGCACCAGGCATGGGGACGAAACAGTCATGACCACACTCAAAGCCAAGGACGCACCCGATCTGGGCCGTTTCGACTGGGAGGATGCCTTCCGCCTCGAAGACCAGCTGACCGAGGAAGAGCGCCTGGTGCGCGATGCCGCCCGCGCCTACGCCCAGGACAAGCTGCAGCCGCGCGTCATCGAAGCCTATCGTGAGGAAAAAACCGATCCGGACATCTTCCGCGAAATGGGTGAGCTCGGCCTGCTCGGCTCGACCATCCCGGAGGCCTATGGCGGCGCCGAGCTGGGCTATGTCGCCTATGGCCTGGTCGCCCGCGAGGTCGAGCGCGTTGATAGCGGCTATCGCTCGATGATGTCGGTCCAGTCCTCTCTGGTGATGTATCCGATCTATGCCTATGGCTCTGAAGAGCAGCGGATGAAATATCTGCCCAAGCTCGCCTCGGGCGAATGGATTGGCTGTTTCGGCCTGACCGAGCCGGACGCCGGCTCCGATCCGGGTGGCATGAAGACCCGCGCCACCAAGACCGCCAATGGCTATCGTCTCAATGGTGCGAAAATGTGGATCTCCAATTCACCGATCGCCGATGTATTTGTGGTCTGGGCCAAATCCGATGCCCATGAGGGCAAGATTCGCGGCTTCGTGCTCGACAGGGGCATGAAGGGTCTTTCCGCGCCCAAGATCGGCGGCAAGCTCTCGCTTCGCGCCTCGATCACCGGCGAGATCGTGATGGAGAATGTCGAGGTCGGTGAGGATGCGCTATTGCCGAATGTCTCCGGCCTGAAAGGCCCGTTCGGCTGCCTCAATCGTGCCCGTTACGGGATTTCCTGGGGCGTGCTCGGTGCGGCGGAATTCTGCTGGCATGCCGCGCGCCAATACGGGCTCGACCGCAAGCAATTCGGCCGCCCGCTGGCCCAGACCCAGCTCTACCAGAAAAAGCTCGCCGACATGCAGACCGAGATCAGCCTCGGCCTGCAGGCGAGCTTGCGCGTTGGCCGGTTGATGGATGAGGCCAATGCGGCGCCGGAAATGATCTCGATCGTCAAACGCAATAATTGCGGCAAGGCGCTCGATATTGCCCGCCAGGCGCGTGACATGCACGGCGGCAATGGCATTTCCGAGGAATTCCAGGTGATGCGCCATATGGTCAATCTGGAAACCGTCAACACTTATGAAGGCGCCCATGACGTCCACGCCCTGATCCTGGGCCGTGCCCAGACCGGCCTGCAGGCGTTTTTCTAGGCGCGATTGACGTGCAGCCCGGATCCGGTTTAGCGCTGGACCCAGGCAAATAATCCGCCCTATGATCCGCAACCTGCGGGGGTGCGCGCGCGGTGTGCGTGGCAGCAGGGGGGAAATGCCATGCCGATCCTGATGGGCGCTCATATTCTGCTCGCACTGTGTTGCGCCGTGCATGCCCTGCGCAGCGGACGCCAGATGTACTGGCTCTTCATCCTGTTCGCCTTTCCGATGTTCGGCTCGGCGGTCTACATCATCGCCGAAGTCCTGCCCGAAATGGCCGGCAGCCAGGGGGCCCGCAAGGCCGGCCGGGCGGCCCGCCAGGCGCTCGACCCGACACGCGAAGTACGCGCCGCCCTCGACCAGCTCGAGATCACCCGTACGCCGGGCAATCTCAAGCGCGCCGCCGAGGCCTTGCTGGAAACCGACAGACCCGACGAGGCCCTGCAATTGATGGGCGAAGCATCCAGCGGCGCGTTCGCCGAGGACCCGGCGATGATGTTCGCCCTGGCGCGTTGCCAGTTCGCCAATCAGCTCTACCCCCAGGCACTCGACCAGCTCGACCGCCTGCGCCTGGCGCATCCGCAGCAGCGTCTGCCCGACGGTCATTTGCTCTATGCCCGCACGCTCGAGGCTGCCGGCCGCCAGGACGAGGCGCTCGATGCCTATGCCAGTGTCAGCGAGTATTATCCCGGTCCGGAAGCGCGCGCCCGCTGGGCTTTGCTGCTGGAACAGGCCGGCCAGTCTGACGCGGCCCGCCAGCGCTGGGCCGAAATCACGCTCAATGCCCGGCACGCCCCGAAATTCGCCCGGCGCGTCAACCGCAAATGGATCGACATGGCGCGCAGCCGCGTCTGAAACCACGCCGATTGCACCGCCGACTGCGATCAACCCGCCCCGAATCCCGTTTAAGCCGCAACTCGCGCTTGATAGCCCCGCCCGGGCATTCTAAACCCGCAGGTGGAGAGGTGGCCGAGTGGTCGAAGGCGTCCCCCTGCTAAGGGGATATACCTCAAAAGGGTATCGTGGGTTCGAATCCCATCCTCTCCGCCATTACCTTTCCGAAACAATTATTATTACAAGAGCATCAAGGCTTCGCGCTTTGTTTGCCCCACATTTTGACCCACATATTTGATTTGCCTGGTTACGCGTTTATGCGCCATCGCACGTAGGTGTTGTCGTCGGGTGCAGGCCTCGCGCGCGCGACCGCCCCCCATCCGTCATTTCTCGACTGGTTCCATCGGCAATTGGATCCGTAACAGCCGTTCATCCGGGGGTGGGCGGTCAAAGGTGAACGCGTGGGTCCCTTTCAGGTGGTCGGGGTGCACATGAATCGCGGGCGCGGGTGGCATGGCGCGTCGCACATTCAGCGGTGCTAGCTCCGACGATTGTGTAGCCTACCCTCCCGCCGGGCCGTGGCCACCCGAGAGCGTCCGTGCCAAGCTGAGCGCGCGGAGCACATATTCGGCCCATGCGACTTCCACCTGCTCGGCGCAGAACGGACCAATGACCTCATGGCTGTACTCCGAGGCAAAGTCCTCGACCAACCGGTCGACATCGATCTTCAGCTTTTCACATTCGAACAACTCGCGCGCCTTCAAGGCCGCGCGCGAGTGTTCGGCCCAAGCGATAATCTGGCGGCGCAGTTCATTGAACTGTTCAGTGAGCAGTTTGGAGGACACCGCTGTCGCATTGGTGGAGACAAGGCCGTCCCCTGCGGCGGACAACGCTGTCCCGTGCTTGCGCTTCTCCGCCGAGATAATCGGCGTGTATGAGTTGACGCCGCAGCGGGGATAATCCCGGTGAATCCAGAACCACCGGTCGCGCAGACTGCTCACGCCCCGCTGAGCGTTCCTGGTGGAGCATCCGACCTGCTTTGCCAGCGTCTTCATGCTTGGCCACGCCTTGCCGCTGCTCGCGCCGACATGGTTCAGAATCGCCACGCCGATCAGGCGCGCGGACATCAGCAACGTGGTGTCCGCCATCAGCTCACGACGAAACTGACCTTGGACCGCAACGCCAAAGGGAGGGTTCTTAGTGCCCATGGACGCCATCCTCCATCAGCTGCTCGATGTCTGCGAGCCTCCAGGCGAGGATGCGGATGCCAAGGCGGACCGGCTTCGGATAGCGTCCCGAGCGGACGCCCTCCCACCAGGTTGAGCGGCTGATCGGGAGGACGCCACCGGGCGCCACAATGGCATCGACACGGAGGAGCATGCGGGAATGCACTGCGGTGGGTTCGGTCATGAATCGTTTCCTGTCTGTTGAAATCGACCCAGATGTACGCCTGTTGATACGGCGGTCAGGCCAACCTTGGCGAGTTGTTGGCGAACTTGTGGGGCGTGTCAAAAAAACGATGTAATTCTGCCGGTTACGCTTCGAACATTCGACCAACCTTGGCGAGATTCAGGCTGCGCTCCGCCAAATCAACACCACCGACTTGCGTAGGATGTCATCGACTCACGACCGCACAGTCTTCTGACGGTGCGGTCAGACAAACGTGGGCGGGTCTCGAAAGACCGCATTCGGCGGCATCTCAGGCGGCGAGTTGGCGCCATTCTGCCAAGGCGGCGGATCGATTGGCCTTGAATGTTTCTCTGCTGTTCAGGGGACGCTCATGGCTGAAGTGATTGCGGACGGATGACTGGGCGGAGACGAATTTGCAGTGCCCCGAAGCTGCGAAACCTGCCTATGGCGCGCTCCTTTCGCCGGAACAGTAAATGGGAATATTCGGACGGGTTGTTGAGCCAGCGCCCGGTCTCCTGGCGTCCGGCGTTACCGATCAGTTTCATCGCGGCATTGTACTAAGTCAGCCGATAGGTCACGACCGCATGCGGATTGCCAGACCGCTTCATCGCCTTGCGTAGAAGTCGTAGCGCCGCATGGCGATCACGGCGCTTGGTGACATAGGTCTCCAGCACTTCACCTTCGTGATCGACGGCCCGCCAAAGATAATGAAGCTCAGCGTTGATTTTCACGAGAACTTCGTCGAGATGCCAGACCCTGTTTGAGTGAATATGGTCCTGAGACCGCCGCTTGCGGATCTGTGCCGCAAACGTCGGACCGAGGCGATTTCACCAGAACCGGATCGTTTCGTGCGCGATATCGATCCCGCGCTCGTGGAGCGGATCCACGACGTTCCGCAGCGAAAGCGGAAAACGGATGTGCATCATCACCGCAAGGCGGCTGATTTCGAGCGAAGTCTTGAACTATTTAAACGGATTACGCATCGAGCGAGGCTGGTAAACTACCTCCCAGCGCTCAAGGCGAAGCACCTCTGACAATACCGTGCCGAGAGCTCGATCCGGATGTGGGAGCGAGATGTACGCGCGAGCCGGACCATTCACGGATTGACCTTCCGGACATTTCTCCAGAATCCGTACGCGATGATGCCTATCAAGAGGAACTGGGCCGCTACCGGTTGGTGCGCCGGGAAGACGCCAAGCATGGCGATTCGGGGCACGAGTGAACACGGCGTTATGCCGACCATTCCTGCCTCCTGGAGCCCGGCCACGCCTTTTCTGATCAATGTCACCGCCAATATGGCGATGAGGGCCGCGCTATAGTTGAACAATTTGCCGACGGGTAGCCCGCGGCTGTATCGCAGCATCGCCCAGGCGACCGCGGCCAAGAGTAATATGGCTGCGCCCGCGCCCGCCAGAATGGCGGCGCCATTCTGTTCGGTCCAGAGTGCCGCGAAAAACAAGATTGTCTCAAACAACTCTCGGTAGACGACGAGGAAAGCGAGACCGAACAGGAATCAACTCGATCCTCGAGACAGCGCCTCGCTCATGGTTTTCTGGATATACCGTTGCCATTCGCCGGCCTGCGACTTGCCATGCATCCAAATACCCACTGACACGAGCACGACTGCCGCGAGCAGCGAGCCGAATCCCTCGGTAAGTTCACGGCTCGCGCCGCTGATGGCGATAAGTTCGGTGGCTACGAACCATGTCGCCGTTCCCCCCACCAGCGCTGTGACCCAGCCTGCATGGACGTAGCGGATGCCCTCCGGGCGCCCCGCCTTGCGCAAAAAAGCGACCATGGCGACGACGATCAGAAGAGACTCAAGACCTTCCCGAAGCAAGATCGTAAGGGAACCCACAAAACTCGACATCCAGTCTCCCGCCCCCTGTTCCAGCACGCCGTCGGCCTGGTCGAATAGACTGCCCAGCTCATCCGCCTGATTTCGTACTTCGGAGGTTGGCGCACCTCGACCAATCGCTGCCCTGAGTGCTCCCATCGAGCGCTCTATCTGAGCCAAGAGTTCCGCGTCTCGGAGAAGGCGAATGCACTGACTCGAAAGGCCAATGCCCATTGATCCGCGCTGTCGAGATGCGCGAAGCTCCCCATTGCGGTCCCGTCAATACCCTGGTTGATGACTTGATAGAGACTGAAAACACTACGCTCCTGTGCCCTGGCCAAGTCGGTGAACACGGCGGGCGGCGGGTCCAGACCGGCCGCAACCGGACCGTCACCGTTTCCAGTCGGCCCGTGGCAGGAAGCACATTGATCCGCGTAAAGCGCCGCCGATTGCGACAAGTCGGGCAGGGCGGACGGAGCCAAAGGCACGGGATAGGTGAGCAGCACTTCACGCCCGAGTGCGCGCGCGTGTGCGCCCACGACTTCGGCTGACGCCCTGTCCGCTATCGCGCGCTGTAGCTGATTGGCCAGCCACACAAGATCGGCCTTGGCACCGGTGGCGGGCAGACCTGCGATCCGTTCGCTTGCGGATTGAGAAAACTCAAGCATCTCGTCATATTCGTCGCGATTAATCACCGCCCCGTCGGAAACCGCTCCGGGATAGTCGACCGCAATGTAATCAAGAAGCCGCCAGGCTGTTGCCGCGTCGGCCTGTCCAGGAGCAGCAGTCAATGCCCCGATACCAGCAGAAAAAAGTAGCGCGATCCCGACGATGATTAGCGTAAACGATTCACATTCTTGCCTCGCCCTTTAGTCTCACAAGCCTTCAAACCACGCGATATTGTGAGAAGAAATCACGGTGTACACACGCGGTAGCGGTTATTGGATCAAGATGTATTTGACCGCAATGGCGAAACGAATTCACAAATGCCGTTGCGAAAAAATCTTATGAATTGCTCCACGGGAGCGGCAGTTGTCTCATGAGTGGAGTTCATGATTTTTCTGCTCAGACAATGCTTGCGCACAAATTAGCCATGCTGAGCGAGAAAAAATACCTGCCAAGACGAATGCTATAACAAGATCAGGCCATGCCTCGCCGGTGAGCGCAACCAATCCGGCCGCGACCATCACGCCAACATTGCCGATCGCGTCGTTTCTTGAGCATAGCCACACAGATCGAACGTTGGCATCGCCATCTTTCCATTTCAGAAGAATGAAAACACTGATCACGTTGGCAAGCAGTGCCGCGAAACCCACAATTCCCATTGTCTCAGCGGCAGGCGGTTCCCCCGAAAGCGCACGAAAGAGCGTCATGCCAAGGACCGAAACCGCAATCGCAAACAGCAACCCGCCTTTAAATAGTGCTGCCTTCGAACGAAGGGCGAGACTTGAGCCGATAACCAGCAAGCTGATGCTGTAGGTCATGGAATCGCCGGCAAAGTCGAGCGCGTCCGCTATCAGGGCTTGCGAACCGGACGCAAATCCGGCCAATGCCTCGACGATAAACATTACGCTATTGATCAGAATTACAGCCCAGAGTGCCCGGCGATAGGCCGGTGAGGCGCCGTCGAATTTTTGACCGTTTGAACATGAACTCATTTTCTTGACCCGGTAATTGATCTGGAGTCTACTTTCTACAGCGACTATAGAAGCAAGGTGAAAATGAAGCGGGATTTCACAATCGGCGAAGCGGCAACCGCCTCAGGCGTAAAAGTGACAACGATACGCTATTACGAGAGCACCGGCTTGATGCCCGAGCCACGGCGCGTGGAAAGTGGGCGTCGTGTGTACAGTCAAGGTGCTGTGGGCCTGCTGGGCTTTATTCGGCACGCACGGGACTTGGGATTTTCCGTGGAGGCCATTAGGGGGCTGCTCGACCTCCAGGACAACCCGGGCACAGATTGTGCGAGGGCGGATGAGCTTGCCCGTCACCATCTCATTGGGACCCGCAAGCGCATTGAACAGTTGCGCGCCCTGGAGCGCGAGCTGGAACGAATGATTGAAGGCTGTTCAGGCGGAGAGGTCGGAACGTGCGAAATCGTCAATAGTCTCTTTGATCATTCCAGATGCTTGTCTGACCACAAACACAATATGGCCGACAAACAGTAGAGCCTATTGCTCAACTTCCTGCGATGCCTTCGGTCTTAGTTTCCATCCGGCGAGCAACAGCATGACGCCGGTAAAGACGAACACATCTGCCAGATTGAACGTCGGCCATCGCATCGCTTGCAGGCCAAAGTCCAAATAGTCGGTCACCGCTCCATCTCCGAGCCGATCAATGGCGTTGGCAAAACCGCCAGCCGCGAAGAATAATCCCGCGGCATTGACCAATTTCGATTTCTGCCGGGCGGTCCAGCCTAGGGCGAACGTCACAAGGACGACTGCGACGCATGCAAGTAGCACCGGCGTGAGCCAGAACGAACTGTCCAGCAGCCCGAAACTCACACCTCGATTATGACCCAGCGTGAGATTGAGGCCGGGGAATATTGGGATTGAGGCGCCCAAGGTCCCAAGCCCTCGCTCAACAGAGAATTTGATCACCAAATCCAATCCGGTCAGCGCCGCCACGCCAACCAGCTGTGGAGGACGAATCTGCCGGAGACCAATCAATGTTGGTCGGATGAAATTAAAGTTCATAAAGAGCACTCCGTCCCTACTAACCCGGTTGGGCTTAAGCGTGGGTAGTTGAGCGAATTAGCCCGGGCGTATTCTAATGTGCGCCAAAACGCCCGGGCTGCGAAACTCGCTAGCTACGACGCCGACAAATGATCGGTATCGCTGTTCAAGTTGTGAGGTGCGAACCACTTGTAGACCGCGGGCAACACCAACAAGGTCAGCACTGTCGATGTCACCAAGCCCCCGATCACCACGGCAGCAAGGGGCCGTTGCACCTCTGAACCGATACCGGACGCGAACATGAGTGGCATGAGCCCGAGCCCTGTCGTGGTCGCGGTCATCAGGACGGGTTGAACGCGGCGTACGGCGGCCTCGACAGAGAAGACATCAATGTCCAGCCGTTCCTTGGCGAGACGGTCCAGGAATGAGACCAGAACCATGCCATTGCCGAGAGCGATGCCGAACAGGGCGATGAACCCGACCGTCGCCGGCACCGACAGATTCTGACCGGTCAGCCAGAGAGCTGCGATGCCGCCGACTAGAGCCAGTGGCACGTTCGCCATGATCAGAAGCGCACTCTTTAGCCGACCAAAGCTGAACAGCAGCAACAGGAAGACGATCCCGAGTGTGATCGGGATTACAACCGCGAAACGCGCATTTGCTTGTTGCTGAAGCTCGAACTGTCCGCCCCACTCGATGAAATATCCTGGCGGAAGCTCGATATTGGCAGCCACGGCCCGTTGGCCGTCTTCAACGAAGGACCCGATATCACGCTCACGCACATTGGTTTGTGTGGTGATGTAACGCTGACCGTTCTCACGGGTGATCTGACGCGGCCCCTCGATCCGCTCGACTAACGCGACCCGGCTGAGCGGAATTGTCACATCGCCGGGGCCATTGAGCACGATCCGGCTGATCCGCTCTGCGCTCAATCGGTCTTCTTCGCGATATCGCACGATGATGTCGAAACGCCGCACGCCTTCAAACACCTGACCGGCTTGAGAGCCGCCAATCGCCGTTCGCACAACGGCAAGCACATCCTCGACATTCAGGCCAAACCGGCTGATCGCGTCGCGGTCTACCGAAATCCGCAATTGCGGGGCGCCGGTGACCTGATCGGTTTGAACATCAGCCGCGCCGGGAACATCGCGGATCACATTCGCAATTTGTGCCGCATATTGCTCCAGGACTGCCATATCCTCACCGAACAATTTGATCGCGAGGTCTGCCTTCGTGCCCGTCAACAACTCATCGGTTGCCGCAGCAATCGGTTGCGTGAAGTTGAACCGGGCAGCCGGGAATGACTCAAAGCTCTCGCTCATCATCGCGAGCAATTCATCCTGGGATCGTGCCGAAACCCATTGGTCGCGAGGCGCCAGCGCCACGAAGGCTTCAGCGCTATTGACGGGGTCGGCATGAGCGCCAACCTCGCCGCGGCCAATTCGGGTGACAATTCGCTCTACCTCCGGAAAGCTGGAGAGCAATTGTTGTTCGAACCGCGTGACCGTTTCTCGTGCCTCCGGCAAGGAGATCGAGGGCGCCATGGTGAGTCGAACCAGCAGGTCGCCCTCATTCATTCGCGGCGTAAACTCTGATCCCAATCGAGGGAAGATCGCCCCGCCCACGAGTAGCATGACACCCGCCAGCGTGAGCGCAGCCCATCGCTTGTGAACAAAAAACCGGATCAATGGCGCAAAATAGCGTTCGTAGAAATCAGGCCCGTCTGAGTTCGCCGAGCCTCGACCCAGTTTGAGCCCGGCCATCGAGGCAGCCGGGGCCAGCAGAACCGCAAAAACCAGCGAGCCCGCCATCGCGAAGACCACCGAGAAAGCCAGCGGCCTGAAGGTTTTTCCTTCCACGCCTTGCAGCGTCAAAATTGGCACGAACACGATAACGACGATCAGGATTGCAAAGATAAGCGGCTGAAGAACTTCAGCACACGCCTTGGCAATGAGTGTTCGTTTGTCGGCCTTGTCATCCGTTGAACTCAAAATACGGTTGACGTTTTCCACGATGACAACGGCACCATCCACCATCATCCCGATGGCGATTGCGATTCCACCCAGCGACATCAGGTTGGCAGAGACACCGAAGGCCTGCATGGCCAAAAGTGCAAAACCGACAGAGAATGGGATGGAAGCCACGACGATGAGACTTGGTCGCCATCCCCGAAGAAAGAAGAACAAGATCGCCGCGACGAGCAGTGCGCCTTGCCACAGCGCCGTGGTCACAGTCCCAACCGCAGCCTCGACGAGTTCCGACTGGTCGTAGTAAGGCACGGCCGTGACACCGGGCGGCAGCGATTCATTGATACGCTCCAGCCGTTCATGCACGCTCGCGATCACCTCATTGGTGTTTGCCCCGAGTAGTTTGAGCACGAGCCCGGCGACCACTTCGCCTTGCCCGTTCATCGTTGCCATGCCCTGCCGGGGAGCTCCACCAAGTTCAATGGATGCGATGTCACTCACGCGGACCGGAACGCCATCTTCAACCTTGACGATGATCTCGGACAAATCATGAATGCCCTGTGCTAGGCCCACCGCCCGGACAGTGTATTGCTCGCCATTCTCAACGAGGAATTGGGCGCCGGCATTGGCATTGTTGTTCTCAACGGCAGTGACGATCTCTTCAATCGCAAGACCATATCTCAGCAGGGCCTCTGGCCTGACGTTGATCTGGTATTGCTGCTCGAAGCCGCCAAGGGACAAAACTTCGGTCACACCGCGTACGGTCTGAAGGTTGAGCTTGATTTGCCAGTCTTGCAGGGTTCTCAACTGTATGCCGTCAAGCGTCTCATCGTCGGTTTCCAGGAAGTAGAAGAGAATTTGACCGAGCCCGGTCGTAATCGGGCCCATGCCTGGGTCACCGAAACCTTGCGGTATCTCTTCACGCGCTTGTTGGAGGCGTTCTCCGACGAGCTGGCGCGCCCAGTAGATGTCGGCCCCGTCTTCAAAATAGATATTGACCACCGACAGTCCGAAATTCGAGGTCGAGCGAACTTCGCGTAGACGGGGCAGGCCATTCATGGATGTTTCGATGGGAAAGGTGACGTATCGCTCGACCTCTTCAGGCGCGAGCCCCTCGGTTTCGGTAAACACTTGAACGAGCGTCGGCGTCACATCGGGAAAGGCATCGACGGGCATCGACCGAAAGGTAATGATGCCGCCGATCAGGACGAGTGCAAAAGTAAGCGCCGCAAGTAGCCGTCCGCCGGCAATGCGATGCAGGAGGGTCGTCAAGCCGCTGGCCGGTTGGGTTTCTTTAGTGTGCGTGTCCATCGTCGAACTCCCCTTTCTGCAATTCGGCTTTCAACGAAAACGTCCCTGTGATGGCGATCAATTCGCTGGGGGAAACACCCGACAGGATTTCTGCGAATTGTTCAGAGCGGCGGCCAAGCTGCACGCTTCTGACCTCAAAGCCGTCATCGCTGCGGACGAAAACCACGGATTCACCGTCAATGGTCTGCAAGGCCGAAACCGGCACCCGAACCACCGCAACAGCATCGGAAGCCGCTGCGAACACGGTCACGAACATGCCGGGGCGAAGCCGGTCGCCAGGGTTGTCGATTACGACGCGGGCTCTGCCGGTTCGCGTTCGCTCGCCGATTTGTGGGCTCACGAAATCGATGGTGGATTCGATCGGGGCCACGCCATCACCTGGATCAATTGAAACCGCAGCACCGGCCCGTAACCGTCCTAAATCCCCACCGTAGATCGCCGCATCAACCCAGACCGAGCTGGTATTCGCGATGATGAAAGCAGGCGGTTGCCCGCCTTCTTCTAGCACTTCGCCAAGCACGGCGTGCCGCTCAATGATGGTCCCGGCGATTGGGGCCGCCAATTCGTACCGAGTCAGAGAGAGGTTCGTCGTAGCGTTAACTTGGGGCAAAGTGCTCGCGTCCACTCCAAGGGCATCAAGCTGTTGGCCTGCGCTCCTGACAACGATGCGTGCCTCTTCCAGCGCTTGCCGGGCGTTGAGGAAATCCTGCTCTGCAGAGATTTGTCGTTCCCACAGTCGCTCCTCACGTTGATAGGCGCTCTCTGCAAGTTCCAATCTTGCCCGCGCGGACAGAAATGCGGCTTTTGCGTCGGCGAGCGGTCGACTGTTCAGAATCGCAAGAATCTCGCCGACCTCGACCTGGTCGCCCTCTGCAACACGGACGCTTTGGACAACACCGGAAACCCGGGGCGATACGTGGGCCAGATGGTTTTGGTCGAACCCGACTTCACCGGGCAGTTCCAGAACACCGTCTACGGCACCGGTCGTGACCGCTCCGACTGTAATGCCCAGGACGGCGAATTGATCAGCGCCAAGATGCACTTCGGGGTTTGCGCCATGTTCGTCCGGCTCGCCGTGACTGTCTTCAAGTTCGCCATCATGTTGGGCACCATCGACGCTTGAGTGTTCCGCGGCGCTGCTTGATTCTTGCTGCCCGTCTTGATTGCCTGGTGAGCAAGCAGCCAGAACAAGCATGCTGACCGTTGCCGCTAGAAGATTGGTTTTGAACAGTGTCATTGTGCTGCCTCCGTGGAGTTTGGCGCGGCCAATCGGTTGAGTTGCGGCGTTCCGGCGAGCGCATCCAGTTCGATGGTGGCACTCGCGAGTTCGGCGCGTGCGGAAATCAGGTTGATACGCGCGTCAAAATAGGATCGCTGGATATCGAGCAAATTGAGCACATCAAGCGCCCCTTCCCGGTAGGCAAATTGAGCGCCGTCCAGGGCTGTTTGGGTGGCGGGCAGGATGTTCTCGTCGAGCAGGGAGAATGTGGTTCGTGCCCGTTCCAGTCGCCCCGCAGCAGCGGCGAACCGGGACATCAGCGTGCGGCGAGCAGCGTCTTCGTCAAAACGGGCGCCGTTCTCACGGGATGCCGCCGCGGCGACGCCGCCCTGGTTGCGATTGAGCACCGGGATCGGCATTTCCAATGTCGCGATGAATGCCGATTCGTCAGTGCCACCATAGCGACGCCAGCCAGCGCCAACGGTTAGATCGGGAATGGATTCCGCCCGTTCTCGTCGAATTTCCTGGCTTCGAGCGAGGGTCACCGCTCGCAAGCTCAGTAGTTCCGGATTGTTCGAAATCCAGTCAGCTGGCGCTGCCGTGCGATAATTGACCACATCGAGCGATTGCAAGGGCGATTCAAGGGCGACGTCGACTGGGACACCAGACCAGATTGCATAGAGCCGGTGGCGCGCCTGTCGTTGGGCATTCTCCGCGTCCCGCGCGGCAATGGTCGCCAAGCCTACCAGTATCTCCGCCCGACTGCGCTCGATTGGCGAGGCCCGCCCTGCCTCGACGCGGGCGAGAATGGCGGTTGATGAACTATTGGCGAGTTCCAATAATTCCAAGCGAACAGCGAGGGTCTCTGAAGCGGCGAACGTCGCAATATATGCCTGCGCGGTACTTGCCAGAAGATCGCTACGTGTCTTGGCCAGATCGGCTCGGGCCGCGTGAGCCCAGGCTGTGGTAACGTCGCGGGCTCGCGCTCGATCACCGCCCATCGGGATAGTTTGCCTGACCGAAAGAGTCGTGTCGGCATCTCCGATGGCCCTTCGATCACCACCGAAATCTTCGAGGTCAGCACTAAGTGTCGGATTGTCCCACAGGCCGACCTGTCGGGCTTCAGCTTCAATCGCCCGGAGTTCGGCGTTCGCGGCTTCGATTGTCGGGTTGTTGTCCAACGCGAGTCGCAGCGTTTGGGACAGGTTGATTTGTGCTGCTGAGGCGTCCTGCGCTCCAGCAGATTCAATAGAGATCGCGGCCAGCATAATCGCAGCCACGGTGCTCCGGCCCAGCCAAATTGGCCAGGCGTCACTGATTGGGTTCATAAAATTGGATTCCGATTGTTGGTTTCAGTTGGACAAGGCGTTCAGACTGAAATTCAAATCGGTGGCTGGAAGGGCGGTTCGGTCGCGGATGGCGGCGCACGGTCAGAATAGGCCGGATGGGCACCCAAGTGACGTTCGGCTGGAGGCGCAATCGCTCCAAGGCGAAGATCAACAGCATGGTGGCAGGCGCCGCAGGCATGGAGGGCATGTTGACCATGGTCGGATTGCGGCTCATCGTCCCTGTCGAGAGAAACGATTTCATGGTGGTCCAGACTTGGCGTCGCTGCCACACCCGCTTCACTCGCGAATGCCACGAGAAAGAGTGCCGCGATGATTGCCCGAAGATAGACCATATCCGCAGTTACAATGTCCCGTGTTGCGAAGCAAGCGCGGCGACGATCATGACAACGCCGTGAGGGTCTTGTCAGAGGAACTTCGCCTTGAGCGCGGGACGGTAGTTCCCTAGCCTCACCCGATGCGTAATCCGTTCAAATATTTCAAGACTTCGCCCGAGATCATCCGCCTGGCCGTGATGATGTACATCCGTTTCCCGCTCTCACTGCGAAACGTCGAGGACCTGCTCCACGAGCGCGGGATCGACATCACACACGAGACGGTGCGCTTCTGGTGGAACCGGTTCGGCCCGATGTTCGCGGCACAGATCCGCAAGAGGCGTGTGCAGAACCATAACTACTCGAACTGGACGTGGCATCTCGACGAGGTCTTCGTCAAAATCAACGGTGAGCTTCACTATCTCTGGCGCGCAGTCGACCACGAGGGCGAGGTACTCGAGGCCTACGTCACCAGACGCCGGGATCGTAAGGCAGCGTTGAGTTTTTTACGCAAAGCAATGAAGCGTTACGGCAATCCGACCGTTGTCGTGACGGATCGTCTCAAGTCCTATCGCGCCGCCATGAAGTTGATCGGCAATGCCGGCCGCCAGGAGACCGGACGCTGGCTCAACAACCGGGCCGAAAACTCGCATCTGCCGTTCCGGCGAAGGGAACGGGCGATGGGCAAGTTCCGCAGTTTTGAGACCTTGCAGAAATTTGTCTCAGCCCAGTCATCCGTCCACAACCACTTCAGCCACGAACGTCACCTAAACCGCAGAGAAATATTCAAGCAAAACCGATCCGCGGCTCTGGCCGAATGGCGTAAACTCGCCGCCTGAGTTAAGGTCGGTGGTCGATTTCGGAGACCGGTTCGCGTTCGTCTGACAGCACCCGCTGCTGGTTTTGCCGGTGATCGCCGTCGCACTCGCCGGATCCGGCGTACTGCTCAACCGCCTGCCCTCCGAGCTGACGCCGCCGGAAGATCGCGGCTCATTTTTTGGACGATTCAGCGGCCCCGAAGGCGCCAGCTTCGATTATATGGCCGAACAGGCTGGCAGTGTTGAAGATGTGGTGCTGGACTATATCGAGACCGGCGAATTGCGCCGCGCACTCGTTATTTCGCCTGGCTGGGGTGGCGGCGGCTATAATTCCGGCTTCGTCATCGGCACCATGGTCGATTGGGATGAGCGCCGCCCCGGCGGCGAAATTCTCGATGAGATCAATGGGCGTTTTGGCCAGTTGACCGGCGTGCAGGCCTTCGCCTCGATGCGCTCCTCGCTCGGCGGCGGTGGCGGCGGCGACGACATTCAGTTCGTGCTGCAGGGTCCTGAGTATGAAGTCCTCGATGCGGAGGCAGAACGCCTGCTCGCCGCAATCGGTGCCGGCAATCCCAATCTGGTCCGGGCGCGCAAGGACTACCAGCCCAATAGTCCACGCCTGGTGGTCGATATCGACCGGGAACGCGCTGCCGCGCTCGACGTTTCCATCGCCGCCATTGGCCAGACATTGCAGACCCATCTCGGCTCACGCCGGGTCGGCCAATACATCGATCGCGGTGAAGCCTATAATGTGATCATGGAGAACCGGCGTGAGGACCGCTCCAGCGCCGGCGATCTGGAATCACTCTATGTCTCCGGACGCGGTGGCCAGCTCATCCCGCTATCCAACCTGGTCAGCGTACGCGAAGTCGGCGAAGCCTCCTCGCGCAACCGCGTCGACCGCCAGCGCTCGATCACCGTCTCGGCCACCCTCGCCGATGGCTATACGCTCGGCGACGCCGTCGCCTGGCTCGACGACTGGTCGGCGCGTGAACTGGCGCCAGGCCTGTCGACAAGCTATCTCGGCGGCGCCAAGGAATTCCTCAACGCCAATACCGCAATGCTGTTTGCCTTCGGCATGGCCCTGTTGATCGTCTTCCTGGTGCTGGCGGCGCAATTCGAAAGCCTGATCCAGCCGCTCGTCATCATGCTGACCGTGCCGCTCGCGGTGGTCGGCGGCCTGTTCGGACTGGAGCTGGTGGGATCAAGCCTCAATATCTACTCCCAGATCGGGCTGGTCATCCTGATCGGGCTCGCGGCGAAGAATGGCATTTTGATCGTCGAATTCGCCAATCAGCTGCGCGAGGAAGGCCATGACCTGCTCGAGGCGACGCTGGAATCCGCGACAACCCGTTTCCGCCCCATCCTGATGACCGGTATTTCGACGGCGATTGGTGCCTTCCCGCTGGTGATCGCTTCGGGGCCCGGCGCGGAAAGCCGGATCACGATCGGTGTCGTCATCTTCACTGGCGTAACCGTCGCCACCCTCTTCACCCTGTTCGTGGTGCCGATTGCCTATGCGACGCTGGGCCGTTTCACCAAGACCCCCAACTGGATGTCGAAACAGCTCGAAGCCCAGGCCCAGGAAGCCGATGTGGATGTCTCGGTGGTGGCGGAATAGGTCTCAGACGGCTGCAACGGCGAAACGGGCAATTCTATAAATACCGGACTTTGCCCTTGCGGCCGATCGCGCCGGCCAGTGTGCCAAGCAGCGAGACCGAGCGCTCAACATAAAGATCGTGGACGCTCTCATCGACATCGAGACAGACCAGGCCAGGCTCGACGCGCAGGGTGAAGCGGTCGAGCAGGCTGGCGGAGCGGCCCGACAGTTTGGCACCCAGCCGCAATGTACAGCCGAGCATTTGCGCGACATCATGCTGGGCTTCGTCAATCAGATGGAAGACCGGCTGATCCTCGAGCGCACTGCGCTTGCCGCCATAACGATGGTGCATCACCGCGGCGAGAAACACCCGCTCGGCGTGATTAATCCCGGCGAACGGCGCGTAGAGCACGCTGTCACGCGTCAGTTCGAGGCGGTGATCGGGATGACGCCGTGCCCCCAGATCCGCCAGCCGGGCGGCGGCTTCCTGCAGGACGCGGTCGCGGCGCGGCGTGAACACCGTATCGACATTGGCCATCGCCGGGGCAATCCAGTTGGCCAGTGAGCGCCCGAAATCCGGCGTTGGCGAGACCGGCCGCGCCAGCGCTTCAGCGCCGGCGATCAATGGATCGATCGCCTGCACGGCCGTCGGCAAACCTTGCATCAAAACCCCTTCGCGCAGGCCATAGGCAGAAAACACGACATGGGAGAATTTCCCCATCTCGACGATGCGGCTGAGCAGTAGCGCGGCGTAGGGAATGGTCGGAGCGCGGCGCGAGGAAATGCCGGGAATACCCGCCAGCGATGCGGTGCTGAGCCGGCTGGCGAGACGCGTCAATTCACGGACCCGTTTGGCGTCGATGCGAAATTGGTGGGCAACGCGCAAGGGATAGTCGGAGCGCGCGAAAGCCAGCTGCGCCAGCGAGCGCCAGGCGCCACCGATGGCGTAAAATTCGCCGCCTTGTCGGAGCAGGACACCGTCCTCGCGCAAGCGTTCATCAATCACCGAACAGACCGCATCGGCATCCCACGGCCCTGGCGGGATCGCTTCCTGGGGCCCGAGCGCGAAAGTCTGCCCCTCACCGAGCGCGCCATGATCAAGCGGCGTCAATTCGAGACTGGATCCGCCCAGATCGCCCATCATGCCGTGCGCGCCGGGAATACCGGTCACCAGGCCGAGCGCCGCCAGCCCGCCCTCTTCGGCCCCGGACAATACCCGCAAGTTGAAGCGGGTTTCCTCGCCAACCCGGCGCACAAACTCCGCCCCGTCGCTCGCATTGCGTACCGCGGCGGTGGCGACGGCGTAGCGTTCGCTGACCCCCTTGGCGTCGAGCAGGCGTTCGAAACGTTTCAGGGCGCGCATGGCGATGTCGATATTGTCGGGATGCAGCGTGCCGCGCTGGCGCAGACCACGGCCAAGCCCGGCCATCACCTTCTCGTTGAAAACCGGCCAGATCGCCCGCCCCTCAAGGCGGAAATGCACCATGCGCACCGTGTTCGAACCGACATCGATCACGGCGATATCACGTTCCACCGCATTTTCCGCGAAGGCCGGCGGGGTGGGGTTTGCGGGGTTCAACGGGCCTAACCATCCCCCGTCAGAACCGGTGGTTGATCATTTTTGAGCGCATGGCCGCGTCCGGACAGGCTCGGATTGGTCATGAAATAGGCATGGGCGCTGAAGACTTTTTTCATGCCGGACGTATCGACGCGGCGATACTCACCCTGCGCGTCCATATACCAGCTCTGGGCGGTATCATTGAGATTGGCGACCATGATCTGATCGAGCACCTGGCGGTGCACGGTCGGGTTCTGGATCGGGCAGAGCAGTTCAACCCGGCGGTCGAGATTGCGCGGCATCCAGTCCGCCGAAGAGATGAACACCTTCGCTGCCGGAGACGGCATTTCGCCGCCATTGGCGAAACAGGCGATACGCGAATGCTCGAGAAAGCGTCCGACCAGGCTTTTGACCCGGATATTCTCGGACAGACCGGGAATGCCCGGGCGCAGGCAGCAGACACCACGCACGATGAGTTCGATGCGCACGCCGGCCTGGCTGGCACGATAGAGACCGTCGATGATTTCCGGGTGCACCAGCGCATTGAGCTTGGCCCAGATCGCCGCCGGCCTGCCGGCCTTCGCATTGGCAATCTCGACATCCATATGCGCCAACAGGTCTTCCTTCAACCGCAGCGGCGAGACCGAAAGGCGTTCGAGATTTTCCGGTCGCGCATAGCCGGTGACGAAATTGAAGATCCGTCCGGCATCACGGCCAAAGGCCGGATCAGCCGTAAACAGCGAGAGGTCAGTATAAACGCGCGCCGTGATCGGGTGGTAATTGCCGGTGCCGAAATGGGCATAGGTGCGCAAGGCTTGCCCCTCACGCCGCACAACGAGCGATATCTTGGCGTGGGTCTTGTACTCCATGAAACCATAGACGACCTGGACCCCGGCGCGTTCCAGATCGCGGGCCCATTTCAGATTCGCCTCCTCATCAAAGCGCGCCTTGAGCTCGACCAGCGCGGTGACATTCTTGCCCGCCTCGGCGGCCTCGATCAGGGCCGCGACGATCGGCGAGTCTTTCGAGGTGCGGTAGAGTGTCTGCTTGATGGTGACGACATCAGGATCAGCCGCCGCCTGGCGCAGGAATTTGACCACGACATCGAAGCTCTCATAGGGATGGTGGACGATGATGTCCTTCTCCCGGATCGCCTCGAAACAATCGCCGCCATGATCGCGAATGCGCTCCGGATAGCGCGGCTCATAGGGCGCAAAAACCAGGTCGGAGCGGTCATCGGGGATGAGCTGATCGATCTGGGCCAGGCCGAGCAGACCCGGCATGGGCACCACATCCTGCGCTTCGGCATGCAGGTGGGCGACGATAAAATCGCGGAGTCCGGCAGGCATTTCCGCATCCAGCGTCAGGCGCACAATAACGCCGCGGCGGCGCTGCTTCATCAGGCGTTCGAACTCGAGCACCAGATCCTCGGATTCCTCCTCGATCTCGATATCGCTGTCCCGGATGACCCGGAATGCCCCGCGCCCGAGCATTTCATAGCCCGGGAAGAGCTCGTCGACATACATCGACAATACGGTTTCCAATGTCACGAAACGCCGGTCGGGACGCGTGCGTTCGCCATGCGAGCGCGCCGGCAATTCGACGAAGCGTTTGACGCCCGAGGGCATCGGGATCAGCGCATTCATCAGCTTGCCGGTTCGGTTATTGCGCAATTGCAGCGCCAGAGCGAAGCCCAGATTGGGGATGAAGGGAAAGGGATGCGCCGGATCAATCGCCAGCGGCGTGATCACCGGCAGGGTATGGGAGAGAAATTCGCCGCGCAGCCAGGCAATATCGGCGCGTGACAAATCGGCCTCGGCGAGGACACACACGCCGAGCGCGGCGATTTCGTCGCGCAAGGCGCACCACAACGCCTGTTGCTTGCCCATCAGATCACTGGCCAGGACATGGATCTGCTCGACCTGTTCGGCCGGCGTCAGCCCGTCGAGGCTGGTGGCGGTAACGCCATTGCGGATTTGCGCCCTCAGACCGGCAACGCGCACCATGTAGAATTCATCGAGATTGCTCGCCGAGATCGACAGGAAGCGCAGGCGTTCCAGCGGCGGATGATTGGGGTTTTCCGCCTCGCCAATGACGCGTCGATTGAAGCGAAGCCAGGACAATTCGCGGTTCAGGAAACGCTCCGGTGACACCATCAGAGCGGCGATATCCGGCTTGTTCTCCGTCTTGACGGGCAAACTCATTCGCTCTCTCCATCCTCGGGCAGGTCTTCCAGCACCGCGCGTGCCACGGCGCGATTGACGGGCGTCCGCCGGGCCAGGGCGAGCTTGTCCATGCGATCAACAAGAATTCGCACCGCCGAGACCGAACGCTCCATCCGCGGCAGCATATACTCTATAACGCCCGGCCGCAGCGGTGCCCCGCGATCCCGGAACTGCTTCAGCAAAAGCCGGGTCAGCAATTCATCATCGGGTTCGTGCAATTCGACATGCGGCAGAGCGCGCAAGCGCGAAACCAGGTCGGGCAGGCTGGCGCGCCACAGCACGGGCGGCGTGCGCCCGGTCATCAGCAGGCCCGGAATATCGCCTTCCGCGGCGCGATTGATCGCGTGAAACAGGGCCGCATCATCAATCCCGTCATCAACATCCTCGACCAGCAGGCTCTGCCCCGACGGCAGCGTCTCCAGACAGGCTGCGAGGCCAGCCGCACCGGTGGTTCGGGCCGCGGCCCGGTGGGCCCAGATGGCGGCGAGATGGGATTTGCCGGCCCCGCCCGGACCGGTCAATGCCATGACGGCGCGCGGCCAGTCGCGCCATCGCGCCAGGGCCGCGACAGCGTCCGCATTGGCGCGGGCTTCGACGAAACTCTCCGCGCTTAAATCCACCCTTACAGGCAGGTTGAGCACCAATTGCCCGGTCATGCGTTCAACGTCCGATCCTGGCTCAAAAAGCGCTGCGAACGACCCAGCCGAGTCCGGGATGCTCTTCCAGCGCGGCGCCGCGCTCGGCAAGCTCGGACATCAGCTGCTCAAGCGCGCCGCGATGGCTCACCGTCATCAGGGCCCCGTCGCGCGAGATCGCATCGAGGCGCGCATCGGTGACAAGCGAAGCACCGGTCAGGGCCGTTTGCAGCGACTGCCATTCGGCCTGGCCGCCATAAATCACCGTGATGCGCATTTCCTCGGTGGCGGTATTGCGCACAATGGCTTCGCGCTTCCAGGCGTTCTCACGACCGGTCACGAAGGTCAAAGCGCCATCGCGCCAGGTGCCATAGACGGTTTCCGGCCCCCAGGTATCGACGGTCATTTCGACACCACTCTCCAGGCTGACGAGGAAGCCACCAATGCGCCGCACGCCATCGCGCTCCTGACCGCGCAGAATGGCGATGCGGCTGACGCCGTATAGCGAGGCGATTTCGCGCAGGCCTGCTTCGTCCAGCGCCAGGGCGTCGCGTGCCGACAGGATCGAGCGCCCCGTATCATTGGCCGGCACGATCATCGGTGCCAGGGCATGGGCGTAGGAGCGGCTGGCCCAGGCCGACAGCCAAGGGTTTTCATCCCAGAGATAGAATTGTCCGCCGGCATCATAAACCGGAAGCACGAGGGTCGGCCGCGCCTGGGATTCAACGAAGGGCACGCCATAAGTATTGAGCAGGCGCACCACGGCGCGGCGGTCGAAATTGACCGCCAGCTCGCCGAGATAGCGTGTGGCGCTGCGCTGCTCATTATCGATCTGCAGGCCGGAAATCAGCTCGGCAATCGCGGAGGCGTCGAAGATGGAATCAATCGCGCCGGCCGAGCCGAAATCGAGTGGCGTACCGACGCGATCCTCCGGCAGTGTCATGCGTTCGATCAGCCGCTGCGCCGCCATCGCCTGTCCACGCCGCATGGCGATGGTCTGGGCATCGAGCGCATTGCTGCCAGTGGCATCAATGGAGACGCCGAGAATCGTATAGGGATCATCAGCGCTCGCCAGAGCGGGAATGGCGAAAAACAGGCAGATC
>TARA_R110002073_G_scaffold78991_8_pt1 | contig 27022 bp, 22 predicted proteins | sample TARA_R110002073 | Tara Oceans TARA_R110002073 (sample SAMEA4397174) | marine metagenome | biome: Polar Biome; feature: [DCM] deep chlorophyll maximum layer (ENVO:01000326); material: water (ENVO:00002006), including particulate matter (ENVO:01000060) such as... | depth 40 m | reverse complement strand
GCCGCTCGCTGAGCTGCTTTGAAGGCCTGCAGGTTTTCTCGCGCCTCTTGCTGCATTTTCTGCTTCAACAGCAACTCCTGATCAGCCAATTCTTGATTAGCCGCTTCCGCTTCATTTTTCTCATCAATCCAAGTCATTATATCGCGACACAAAACATCTAAACCTTCTGATTTAATGGCCGAAACATTATAAACAGGGCCCTCCCAAGCCAACGCATCAACAAGACAAGCACACACTTCTTCGCGCTGCCCCTCAGGCAATAAATCTAACTTATTCAAGACCAACCAGCGATCTCGACTGGCCAATGTAGGGCTAAACTTTTCAAGCTCTCCAACAATCGCCCTCACCGAAGCTTCTGGATCTGTTTCGTCAAAAGGCGCCATATCCACAACATGTAATAGCAACCTAGTTCTCACCAAATGCTTTAGGAAACGAATACCTAAACCCGCCCCCTCAGCCGCACCCTCTATTAGCCCGGGTATATCCGCAACAACAAAACTTTTATGCTCTTGAACCCGAACAACACCCAAGTTTGGCACCAGCGTTGTAAAAGGATAATTTGCTACTTTCGGCTTCGCGGCTGAAATTGAACGAATAAGCGTTGATTTGCCTGCATTAGGCATACCCAAAAGCCCAACATCAGCAAGCACCTTAAGCTCAAACCTTAGTGTTCTGGTTTCACCTTCCCCACCCTTAGTCGTTTGCCTTGGAGAGCGATTGACACTTGACTTAAACCGAGTATTGCCCAAACCATGAAAACCAGCCTGAGCAACGATCAGTCGCTGACCAATAGACGTCAAATCACCCAGCACTTCTTCGGTATCTACATCAATAACAGACGTACCAACAGGAACCTGAAGAACCAACTCCTCACCTTTGGCACCCGTGCACTGCCGACCCCGCCCCGCCTCACCAGACTGAGCTCGATAATGGCGAACATAACGGTAATCGATCAGGGTATTTATAGAATCATTAGCTTCGAGAACAACAGAACCACCGTCACCCCCATCACCACCGTCAGGACCACCTTTTGGGATATATTTTTCACGGCGAAAACTAAGGCAACCATTACCCCCCTTCCCCGCTTCAACCGATATCGTAGCTTCATCTACAAATTTCATTGTTATCCCAACCTTCAATCATGACTTTGCAAAAAAAAAGCCCCGCACTGCGGAGCCTTTTATAAACAGAACTACCTGTTTACTCCGCTGCTTCAACCGTAACATACTTACGATTTAGCGGACCTTTAGTTACGAATTTAACCACACCTGTCGCTGTTGCAAACAACGTATGATCTTTTCCACAACCCACACCTGTACCTGCGTGAAAACGTGTACCGCGCTGACGAACAAGAATATTACCTGCTAGAACAGCTTCGCCACCGAAACGCTTAACACCTAAGCGTTTGGACTGAGAATCGCGACCATTACGGGTACTACCACCCGCTTTCTTGTGAGCCATTGTCTTACTCCCATTAAATTTGTATTACTTCACCTTGAACCTAATTAAATAGCATTTTCAAGAGAAGACTTCAATATTAAGCATTAATGCCGGTGATTTTCACTTCAGTAAACCACTGACGGTGGCCCATTCTTTTCATGTGATGTTTACGGCGTTTAAACTTCAAAATTCTTACTTTTTCATGACGGCCATGTGCAACAACTTCAGCGGTTACTTTAGCGCCATCCACTGTAGGTGCGCCAATTTTAACATCATCACCATTTACAACAAGCAATACTCTGTCAAAATCTATTGACCCGCCGGTTTCAACTTCAATCTTTTCTAATTTAAGCACTTCACCTTCGGTGACACGATGCTGCTTACCACCGCTTACAATTACTGCGTACATACACTTTCTCCAAACGATCTATCAAGCTTGACGACGCTAAATAACCACGCCAAACCATTTCCTCACCTAACCGCGCTTTAGTTACTATCTAAACAAAAAGTTACTATTTAAACTAACAGAAGCACAGAAAATGCCGAAAAATACGACTTCGACACCCCAGATTATTACTTAGTAAACAAGGATAAGATTATCTATCCCTGACTCTCTCGAGTTAATCAGTTTCTAAAGGAAGCACTTTGGCAACCCTATCACCGAGAACAACCTAGACTTTGAGGGCGCGTGATTTTATTGAATTACAACACTATTTGCAAGCCCTACTGAAAAATAGATCAAATATTGAGCTTTTTTTCATTTACCAAAACCCATTCCCAAAACAAGCTCAAAGAAAGCATACACCTGAGCTAGTTTCCTTGACAGGAGACTTATCTAGACCTAGCATATGGGCGTTTTTTAGCCAGCATCTCAAGAAGTTAATCATGCAAATTGAAGCCATATACCAATGCGTTGAAAACGAGTTTTTAGCCGTCAACAGCCTTATCAAGACCCAACTATCTTCTGACGTCCCTCTCGTTGAAAAAATCGCTCAATACATTGTTGAAAGTGGCGGAAAAAGAATGCGTCCGCTTTTAGTATTGCTTTGCACAAAAGCGCTATTAGCAGGAAAAACAGAACATACCTCCACTAAAGAAACCTTAACCGATGCCAATTTCTGCAAGTTAGCCGCCATCATTGAATTCCTCCACACAGCCACCTTACTTCATGATGATGTGGTTGACACGTCAAATATGCGGCGTGGCCGCTCTACTGCTAACGCAAAATGGGGCAATGCTCCCAGCGTACTTGTTGGGGATTTTTTATATTCTCGCGCCTTTCAAATGATGGTAGAAATTGGCAGCGTACCCGTCATGCATGTGCTATCCGACGCGACCAATGTGATTGCTGAGGGCGAAGTATTCCAACTAATGAATTGCAAAAACCCTGATGTTAGTGAAGCGGCATATTTTGAAGTCATCAAAAACAAAACAGCTATGCTCTTTCAAGCCGCCTCACAGTCAGCATCTATATTGGCAAATGCCAGCGCTGAAGAGTCCAAGGCACTTAAAATATTCGGATTAGAACTTGGGCTTTCGTTTCAGCTAGTCGATGATATGCTCGACTATATGGGGGATGCTGACACCATGGGCAAGAATATCGGCGATGACCTAGCTGAAGGCAAGCCAACCTTACCGCTCATTTATGCCATGCAAAACGGCACTCAAGAAGAACGAGAATTAATTCGAAAATCTATCCGTAATGGCGATACATCTCATCTAGAGGATATCTGCAAAGCGGTTATTAGATCTGGCGCACTGGCTTACACAGAAAATGCTGCCAAAAACTGCTACGATAAAGCCTGCCATAGCTTGGAAGCACTACCTAATTCGGAATACAAAGACGCATTACTCGGTTTGGCGAAGCTCGCAATATATAGGAATAAATAAGCGAATTCTTACTCTCCGTAAGCTATACTTATCAGATCAGCATAAGACCCTAGATGAGTTAACTAAATGCTTCAGCTTTCAGAACTTGATTCCTCTTTTTTATATCTTGAGACAGAGACAACCCCGCTACATGTCGGCGGTGTATTTGTATTTAAGCGTTCAGATAAAAGCAACAACCTTGACTACGGCCGCTTCCATAAAATTATAGAATCGATACTGGGCAATGAACCTTTTTTCCGAAAACGCTTAGTTGAATCCCCTCTTAATCTTGACTTGCCAGTATGGGTAGATGACCCAGAATTTGATATTGATAAACATATCACTCACATACGACTAAACAAAGCCTCAGGCTCACTACTTGGATTAGCTTCCGAGTATTTTAGCGAGCCTCTCGACCGCACTCGACCATTATGGCAAGCTCAGTTTATTGAAGACCTTGAAAGCGACACTGAGCAAGATTTTTCAAAAGCACACTTTGCACTTTTCCTAAAAGTTCATATAACCGCAATTGATGGCATCAGCGGAGAAGATATCCTTAGCCAACTACTTCATGTCAGCCCGGAAGAAAGAGAGTTAGAAAACATTCAAGAAGAATGGCATCCAAAACCATTGCCCGATACCGGCAGCTGGATTGGCGCGGCTTATAACAATGTTTTGAATATCCCAAGCAAGCTCACCCTATTGGCAAAAGAGACCGCCGCGTCTGCTTTTTACTCAGTTCTTTATGAAAAACTTGAAACGTTGAATTTGCCAGCGAGTTTAATGAAAGTAGCCAGCACACCCATCAATCAGAAAGTGACCGCTAAGCGACAAATAGAAAATATTGAAATTCCCTTGGCTGACGTACGCAAAATCAAACAACAGCTTAATGGCGTAACAACTAATGATGTCATGATGGGAATCTGCGCTGAAGCACTGTCAAACTATTTAAAGGGCATGGCCGCGCAGCCCAAACAAGACCTGATCGCCCTTGCCCCTATATCTGTCAGGTCAACTAGCCTGGATATCAAATCAGGTAACAAGCTGGCTTCTACGCTTTTTTCCCTCGCGAGTACCGAAGAAGACCCGATAATACGTATTCGAAAAATCCATGAGGCCGCCACATCCTCACGCAGCTATGATGAAGCGATTGCTGCCAACCATCTAACAGAGCTAGTACCATCATGCACAGCAGGCTTGTCAGCCCGAGTTTATTCAGAGTTTTTACTCGCCCAAAAACATAAACCTATGTTTAACCTTCCTATCATAAACATCCCTGGCCCACAGTTTCCCTTATATTTTGAAGAAGCAGAACTGGAAAAATTTATTAGCACCACCCCGCTGTTTGACGGCATCGGCTTAGCACTGATGATCGTGAGCTATAATGGCCATTACAGTATCACTTGCACATACAACCCAGATATAATGCCGCTTAAGAAAGGCTTTAAACAGTATGTAAAAGAAGCGTTTGAAGCGATCAACACCAGCGACTTGAGCAAAGATGAATATCAAGTTGCAACAATAGCTGGACATGAAAAAACCGGTTTCATACAAGATGTCACAGGGCTCGTCAGTAATCTATTTTCTAGCGCCAGATAAAACAACAAGATACAATAAAAATAAAGCTATTAAATTAAGCTGAATACACATAAAACCCTTTACTACCAACTTAGTAAAAGCCACTTACGCTGTGCTGATATAATTTTCAGCTATCAACAAATTGCTTTCTTTGTTTTTTGTTGTACAGTTAAAAGAAAACAATAAGAGGTTAATAGTCATGGAAAGTTCAATCTCTCATTTTCCGCGCCACAATGAATATGGCAATATTCCCTTTAGAACAGATCGTTTTTTTTGTGTCGGCAATAAGTGGTATTTCTCGACAAGGGAAGGCTTTGATAGCGGCCCTTATGCTAATAAAGAACGAGCAAAGAATAGTTTGGAGCGTTTCATCAACATTGCAAGCAAACTCCCCGCTAGCGAAACACTCCATTAAGCTATTTTACTGGAGACAGTTTAGCTGAATCTGCTTTGGCCTAAAAAATGACGTAAAGTATTTGCATCACGGCCAGAGCATAAAGACCAGCGACAACGTCGTCTAGCATAATACCGAAGCCCCCTTCGACCTTTTCATCGAGGTATTTAATGGGTTGCGGCTTCCATATATCAAACACCCTGAACAAGCAGAAACCGATCAAGAGCCACTGCCAACCACTTGGTGCAGCGATCATGGTAATCCAAAATCCTACAAATTCATCCCAAACGATACCACCATGATCATGAACCCCTAAAGCTTGAGATGCCTTTTCACAGAAATAAATACCAACGATAAAGCTCAGCAATATAAATATTAAAAAAGCACTTATCGACATAGCCGGCAGTAAACAGTAAATCAGGAGCCCTACCAGCGTACCAAATGTACCAGGTGCCTTGGGCGCACAACCACTACCAAAACCAAAGGCAAAAAAGTGAATGGGATGTTTTAAAAAACCTTTAGGTAAGTCAGTCAAAGTGTTGAAATCCTTTTTTTAATTGGTCGGTATTGCAGCCATCCAGATAAACGCCAGAACCGGCTTTAATGCAGCCAATCCGATGCACCAAGCCCGCTGGAATCGACGCTGTAAAAGCATGCCAACCACTCTCTGGCATAGTAAATAAGAGCTCGTAGTCATCTCCCGCAGATAAGGCCAGAACTTTCGCCTTATCTTTCCCTTTAAAGTCAATTAGCTGACAGGACAAGGGTATTAAAGAAGAATCAATTTCTACGCTCACAGAAGACTTCTCACTAATATGAGCCGCTTCTGCCAATAATCCATCAGATATATCAATACAGGCACTTGCATAAGAAAGCATTGATTCACCCAATTCTATTCTAGGCGAAGGCTGATAATATCGACTTAATAGATATGTATCCCTTGGGCTCAAGCCCTCATGAAAGCGCGGCAATAAATCCAACGCCGCCCCCGCATCCCCCAAGGTACCACTCACCGCGATGACATCACCCTCTTTCGCCCCTGAACGCTGTAATGCCGGCTTATTCAATAAGCCATGAACCTGAATTGAAATACTTAGCGGCCCTCTTGTGGTATCTCCACCTAATAAAGGAAATTGATATTTATCGGCCAGCGTTTTTAAACCTCCGGCAAATAGTTCAAGCCATTCAGGGTCTGTTTTGGGAAGGGTCAAGGCAAGCGTAAAGAAGAAAGGACTTGCCCCCATCGCCGCGAGGTCACTCATGGCAACAGCTAAGGCACGATACGCCAACTCAAATGGCGGTGCATCAGGTGGAAAGTGAACACCTTCAACCAGAGTATCAATAGAAAAACATAAGTCTTTTCCATGAGGTGGGGAGATGACACCACAATCATCTCCAGAACCCAATAAAACGGCGCCATTATCAGAAGCAGAAAGGGGGGAAAAATATCTCTTTATGAGCTCAAACTCTGATAAACCAGCCATTCTAAACTCAATTTTCAATCATAGTTACACTGTCAGCCACGCTTGTTTCGCGTTTCTGCCGCCCTCAATCTAAGACTTAATTTATCCAGAATACTGTTAATATATTTATGACCATCGGTCCCACCAAATAACTTAGCTAATTCAATAGCTTCATTGATAACAACCCGGTACGGCACATCTATACGGTGCTTAAACTCAAACACTCCGATTCGAAGTAAATTCATTTCAATAGGATCAACATCTGATACAGCCCTATCGAGAAAAGGCTCTATTTCACGATCTATCTCAGTGACAGACTTAGGTATTTCACGGAATACACTTTTAAAATATTCAGCATCAATTTTATCAAAATCATTATCAGCCCTAAATTCAGCTTCTACCTGAGCCGTACTCGAGCCTGATATTTGCCACTGATACAGGGCTTGTAAAATAAGCTTTCTGGCTTTTTTACGCTGTGCAGTGCCTGTTTTTTTGGGTGCCTGCGGGCTAGATTCGCTCACTTATATACCTGCACTTTTGAAAAGGTTAACCATTTCTAAAACAGACATGGCAGCTTCTGCACCTTTATTTCCTGCTTTAGTGCCTGAACGCTCAATAGCCTGCTCTATGGTATCAACCGTTAATACACCAAACGCAACGGGTAAACCATACTCTAAGGAAACCACACCTAAACCTTTCGTACATTCTCCAGCAACGTATTCAAAGTGGGGCGTACCACCACGGATGACAGCACCAAGCGCAATGATAGCATCATATTTTTTAGTGGCTGCCACACGCTTAACGGCTAATGGAATTTCAAATGCACCCGGCACGCGATAAATTTCAATATCAGACTCTGCGATACCTTGCCTAACCAGAGCATCAATTGCCCCCTCTAATAAACTTTCAACAACGAAGCTGTTAAATCGACCCACTACGATCGCGAAGCGACCAGAAACTTCTCTAAAATCACCTTCATAGGTTTTGATGTTATACATAACAAGCTCTCTTTCTTATTAAAAAATTAAATGTTGACCTTAACCTTCGTAAGGTAAAAATTCGATAACTTCAAGATCAAAACCGGACAAGGCCGAAAACTTCATCGGTGCATTAAGCAATCTCATTTTAGTGACACCCAGATCTCTTAATATCTGTGAGCCCGTCCCAATGGTTAAATAGGCACCTGAAGTTGATTGCCCGGCAGCCGGTGTATTTTTAAAGAACTCAGACAGTCGCGTTTCAAGCTCTACAGGCTCGTAGCCACCCAAAACCACTAAAATCCCTTCACCTTCTTCCGCTATTTTTTCTAAAGACTTTTGTACAGACCAGCTTTGTGAGCCTTCTTTTTTGAGCCCCAAGGTGTCACGCAAAAAGTCTGGAGATTGCACTCTTACAACCGGCAATTCTGCTTTCTCTAAATCTCCGAGTACAAACGCTAAGTGTGTTTCCTCTTGAAGACGGTCTTTATACGTAATCAACTTAAACGCACCAAACTCAGTATCAACTTGATGCTCTTCCTGACGTTCCACTGTTTGCTCGTTTAGCGCACGATAGTGAATCATATCGGCAATCGTACCGATTTTTAAACCATGTTCTTTGGCAAATATTTCCAAGTCAGGGCGACGCGCCATTGAACCATCTTCGTTCATAATTTCTACGATGGCAGCGGCGGGTTCAAAACCAGCCATTCTAGCCAGATCACAACCGGCTTCAGTATGACCCGCTCGACTCAACACCCCCCCCACTTGTGCTGTGATAGGAAAAATATGCCCCGGCTGAACAATTTCATGAGGCTTAGTTGAGCGACCCACAGCGGTTCTAATTGTATGAGCACGATCTGCCGCAGAAATACCGGTCGTAACACCTTCAGCCGCTTCGATTGACACTGTAAAGTTTGTTTGGAATTGGGCATTATTGGCATGTGCCATGGGTGGTAAGCCTAAAAACTCACAACGCTGTTTAGTCAAAGTCAGGCAAATAAGGCCTCGTGCATACTTAGCCATAAAATTAATATCTTCAGGCCGCACCTGCTCGGCTGCGATCACTAAATCGCCTTCATTCTCGCGGTCTTCATCGTCCATCAAAATAACCATCTTACCTTGACGAATATCGTCCACTAATTCTTCTACCGTATTAAGCTCCATTGAGGCTCCACTTGTTTAAATAACCATGCCTGCCGATATATCAACATAATCGACATAGCAAAAAAATTTATCACTATATATAACAGTTTAAAGCCTTGCTCAAAAAAAACACAACAAAACTAAACCCGACTAATAACCAAAAAATTTTACTTTAGAAAACCGTGCTCCGCTAAAAAAGACTGATCCAAGCTTTGCTTTTGAGTCTCTGAACCCGTAGAAAAGGTTAACAACCTTTCTGCATATCTCGCCATTAAGTCAACTTCAATATGAACTTTATGCCCAATTCCGTACATTTGAATAGCTGTTTCGGCTATCGTATGCGGGACAATATTTAACATGAAGCTTTCAGCACCGACACCCGTCACCGTAAGGCTCGCACCATCAATCGTCACAGAGCCTTTATTGACAATATACTTTAATAGCTCTTGCGGACAAGACAGCTCATAGCGCCACGCCCGCCCTTCTTGATAAAAACCAAGAACCTCACCTAAACCATCAACATGACCACTCACGAGATGACCACCCAAACGAGTAGACAAGGTTAGGGCCTTTTCAAGATTAACTAAAGTACCTCGCTGATAATTCATCATATCAGTATGGACAAGTGACTCTGCTGACACATCTGCCGAAAAGCTGTTTGGCCCTAGGGATATAACCGTCAGGCAAACACCATTCACAGCGATGCTATCGCCCAGCTTAACATCCGATAAATCCAATAAGCCTGTCTCTATGGTCACCACTAGGTCTTTTGACTTTGACGTTATATGCTGAACGTTGCCTAATGCTTCGATAATACCTGTAAACATGAATCCCCCGTTATACTGCCGCGTCGTGCTCATCGGCTGGTTGATATATCAAGCGAATATCATCACCAAACTGTCGAATATCTTTTAGCGACAAAGGCGTCGCACTGTGCATGTTATCGATCGGCAAGTTTAATAATGGCCTAGCCTTACTACCCATAAACTTTGGCGCCATATAAACGATCAGTTCATCCCATAAACCAGCCTCTACAAAAGACCCGGCCAATGTAGATCCAGCCTCAACTAACACCTCATTACAAGCTAAAGAAGCCAAGTGCGTTAACACCTGATGCAGCGATTCTGGAGAAGAAAGGTCTGGCAAAGACAATACCTCAACATAGTCTAAATCGGCTATTTTTTTCTGGCTTTCGCTAGTTATTGCCCCCCCAGACACAACCCATAAGACAGGGCTTTTCATTTCGAGCAGGCGAGAATTAATCGACATTCTGGCTTTTGAGTCCATTACCACACGAAGTGGTTGATGCTGTAAAATTTCATCAAGTAAAACACCATCGCCCCCTGCATCAGCACTGAGACACATATCCTCAGAAAAACGTTTAACATCAAATTGTGCCGCTCTTACCGTTAAAGCAGCATCATCATGCAACAAAGTCCCAATTCCCGTTAAAACCGCCGAACACTCAGCCCTTAAGCGCTGAACGTCTGCCCTAGCTTGAGGCCCTGTTATCCACTGACTTTCTCCTGAATCCATCGCCGTTCTACCATCTAGGCTCATGGCCATTTTAATAGAAAGCCAAGGTAAACCGGACTCCATCCGCTTCATAAAACCCTTATTTAACGTTCTAGCCTGTTCCGCCAAGACGCCGACCTGAACCTCTATACCGTTTGCTTTCAGCCTAGCCAGACCCGTTCCTGCTACACTCGGGTTTGGGTCTTGCATTGCAGTAACCACTCTTGCGACACCCGCTTCAATTAATGCATTGGCACATGGTGGTGTTTTCCCAAAATGACTGCATGGTTCGAGTGTTACATAAGCAGTTGCCCCTTTTGCCAAGAGTCCTGCCTGTTTAATCGCATACACCTCAGCATGCGGTTCGCCCGCTTTTCGATGCCAGCCTCGACCAATAACTTCGTCATTTTTCACCAACACACAACCCACTCGTGGATTAGGCTGTGCCGTAAAAACCCCCTTCTTAGCCAAGCGCAAAGCCTCTGACATGTACAGGTGATCTTTTGCATCCTGACTTAAATTTGTCATGAAAGCAGGCTTCAATTCAAGAGGCGACATCATCAGTTAATCCGGCTTGTTGTGATCTGATAGAGAATGATCTGATCGGGGGGCTGACCGAGAAAGCCGCTCGACTTCCTCTTTAAATTCATTGATATCTTGAAAGCTGCGATACACTGAAGCGAAACGCACATAGGCGACTTCATCTAAGCGCCTGAGCTCGTGCATCACTTCTTCACCGATTTTGATCGCTTCCAGCTCACGCTCACCTGTCGCACGAAGCCGAGCTTTAATATTATTAATAGCGGTTTCAATTGCTTCAATACTCACTGGCCGTTTTTCAAGGGCACGACTAAAACCACGCAAAAGCTTATCTTCATCGAAAGGCTGTCGGGTGCCATCTTGCTTGACTACTCGTGGCATCACCAATTCAGCAGATTCGAACGTCGTAAAGCGCTCTTTACACGATAGGCACTCCCGTCTTCGACGAACCTGCCCACCGTCGGCAACCAGACGGGAGTCAATTACTTTGGTGTCTGTTGTGCTACAAAATGGACAATGCATCACATAGCCTTTAACAACGAATGGATAATAAGTTACCAGCTAAGCTGGCAACCAATAATGAACAATAAATAGGGACTATGCGTAAACCGGGAAGCGCGCACATAGAGCCAACACCTCACCTTTAACACGGTTAATAACGTCTTTATTTTCTGAATCAGAGACCAAAGCGTCTAAAACATCACACATCCAAGCCGCTAAGAGCTGACATTCTTCAGTTTTAAAACCTCTTCTGGTCACCGCAGGTGTGCCGATACGTAAACCGCTGGTGATAAAAGGTGAGCGAGGGTCATTTGGTACAGCATTTTTATTCACAGTAATATTGGCTTCTCCTAACGCAGCATCGGCTGCCTTACCTGTCACATCTTTACTGATTAGATCCAACAAGAAGAGGTGATCGTCTGTACCATTTGAAACAATATCAAAGCCACGACTCTGGAAAACCGAGACCATCGCTTGAGCATTACTCACTACTTGCTTTTGATAGACAACGAATTCATCTGACATTGCTTCTTTAAAGCATATGGCTTTTGCAGCAATCACATGCATCAAAGGGCCGCCCTGACTTTCAGGAAAGACCGCAAAATTTAATTTCTTTTCCAGTTCCGGGTTAGACTTGGCAAGGATTAAACCACCACGAGGGCCGCCCAGGGTTTTATGCGTTGTCGTTGTCGTAACATCTGCAATTTGTACGGGGTTAGGGTAAGCACCACCAGCCACCAAACCCGCAACGTGCGCCATATCGACAAACAAATAAGCACCGACTTCGTCAGCTATATTTCTGAAACGCTGCCAATCAACAATACGAGAATATGCAGAGAAGCCTGCGATGATCATACGGGGTTTATGCTCACGTGCTAATGCTTCTACCTGTTCATAATCAATTTCACCAGTTTGATCATTCAAACCATACTGAATAGCATTATAAATTCGACCAGAGAAGCTTACTGTTGCGCCATGAGTCAAATGACCACCATGCGCCAAACTCATACCTAAAACCGTATCACCAGGCTTACATAAGGCCATGTAGACTGCCGCATTGGCTTGCGAACCCGAGTGTGGCTGAACATTGGCATAATCTGCACCAAATAATTCTTTAGCACGATCTATGGCTAACTGTTCGATAACATCAACATGTTCGCAACCACCATAGTAGCGCTTACCGGGATAACCTTCGGCATACTTATTGGTTAATACAGAACCTTGCGCTTCCATCACCCTTGGGCTTGTGTAGTTTTCAGAGGCGATGAGCTCTATGTGCTCTTCCTGCCTCTTGGCTTCTGCCTCAATGGCTTGGGCTACATCATCATCAAAACCAGCTATCGTCATATCACGAGTAAACATACACCGCCTCACATCTAGTAGTAAATTAATCTATTGACCTATTCCAGCGACACTCGTCACATATGACATCGGTCAAAAAACGCGCCATTTTATACGATTATTGTGTGAACTTCATCAACAATTAATCAGTTTTGATGTATCTGTTGAACAACACTGGAAGGAGGCTTAATCAAACAAAAAGCAGAGGAGGTAAAGGGATGATAAAAAACACTGCGGATATAAACAACCCTGGATAATAAAGGCACCTTTAAAAAGAGACGGTTATCAAATTAATTAATACTGTTGATGGGCGACATATCGATTTCGACCCTCTTCTTTGGCTTTATATAAACACCGATCCACCAGTTCAAGCATATCTAACTTTAATACATCAGTACTCTGAAGAGAGATCAAACCAATACTGACACTCAAAAAACCATATTCCGATGCAGTATTTGGAATTTTTAAGTTTTCGATAGCACGCATGATTTTTTTTGAAACATACTCAGCACCTGCTAAATCAGTATCTGGCAAAATAACAACAAATTCTTCTCCACCATACCTAGCAACAAAATCACTCGGGCGCTCCAGCGACCTAGAAACCACTTTTGAGACAGATCGCAGCGCATCATCACCCGCAATATGCCCATAGCTATCATTAAAGTTTTTGAAATAATCGATATCCAATAATAGCATTGATAGCGGAAGGTCTTGTCGAAAACTTAACTTCCTTAGCTTTTCATAATGCTCATCAAAATACCGTCGATTGTAGACACCGGTTAAACCATCCGAATAGGCCAATTTAAGCAGAATATCTTTCTGAAACTTTAATTCGAGGTGCGACCTAACCCTATTCTTTAATGTATACGGGTTGAAAGGTTTTGAAATAAAATCTACTCCGCCACTCTCCCAGCACTCATTTTCATCTTTTTCACCCGAGACGGTGGTAATAAAAATAATCGGAATTTCTGCGGTTAATTCATTGGCCTTGAGCAACAAACAAGCCTCTTTTCCACTCATGCCTGGCATAACAACATCCATCAAAATCAAGTCTGGAAACTGTTGTTCAGCGACTTTTAGCGCATCTTCGCCATTCGTTGCCACTAAGACCGTGTAGTCATCAGAAAGAAGAGCGTTGACAGCTTGAATGTTAATCACCTGATCATCAACCACCAATACCTTGGCAGAGCTAAGGTTTAAACCGCTATCGTTAAACAGACTAATCATTAATAAACTCCGAATACTGCTGCTCTAACTTATCTAACAAACCCAATGCTGATTTAAAGTCAAGCTTAGAGATATAGCCTTCTAACATGCTTGCAGAATCAGGAGAAATAATAGAAATATCCTCTTGTAAGGCTGCATAAAGTTCAACTGCTTTCATATTTGATTTTTTTAATTGTTCTCGTAATTTTTGTAACTTAGCCGCATCCAAGCGAGTTATTTTTTCTTCACCCGTCACCCTGTGAGCGTCATAGTTTTGTTCGAAAATCTCTTCAATCAAAGATTTCATGTTACACATCATCTGAATCAAGGATGCCAAAGGTTCCACCTGAATACCTTTGGCCACTAACATCGAAGCCAACTGATCACATTCCATCGCTAGATTAGCTAAATCTTTAAATCCCAATAGACCGGATGTGCCTTTGAGTGTATGAAATATAGGTTTTACCACTTCAAAGGTTAATTCATTATCTAAATCTGTCAATGCTTGCGTATAATTTTCGAGGTCTTTCACAAACAGATTAAGCGACTGAATATACAGTTCTTCTGAACCTGAAAATCGCTTCAGACTCCCCTCTATATCCACACCCAACTTATCTTTTAACAAAACAAGAACCGAACTTTCCACAGTGGAAAACATGATATTTGAATCATCACCACTTTCTGATCGGAGAGCTTTTTTGGTCGCTATTCGATGCCTTAGTAATAATTTGGGTTTGCGAGCAAGACTGAGTATTTCTTGCACTAATTGCGTTAGCTCAAAAGGTTTACCTATATGGCCATTCATACCCACATCAAAGCATTTTCTTTTATCTGAGGCTAATACATTGGCTGTCATGGCTAAAATGGGTAAATCATTAAAACGACCATCTTCACGAATTTCTTTGGTTGCCCGGTAGCCATCCCAACCTGGCATTTGAATATCCATTAACACAATATCAAACCTGCCGGGCTGTTCATTTAAAATCTGCCAAGCCTCTTCTCCCTCAGATGCAACGGTAACAATGGCACCTTGGCTTTGCAGTAAATTCTTGGCAATAAACTGATTTGTCTGGTTATCTTCGACGAGCAGAACCCTAAAACCTGCCAGTTTTAATTGCCTTGAGCCAAGCACTCCGAGCTCTTGCCTGTCTGGCCCTAATACACTTTTAACCAAATCAACCAGCATGGTTCGTGTCACCGGTTTGGTTAGAAAAGCACTTAACAGACTTTCAACACCTCTATTATCAAGCTGAGAGAGCATTTTGCGTGTATACGCTGTGACCATAACCAAAATAGGCATATCTTTAGGATTAAACTGCTTACGAATATCCTTTACTAAGTCGAGGCCAGACTTTTCAGGCATATTCCAATCTATCAGCGCCAAATCAAATCCATCGTCGTTGCTTAAAGCTTCCTCAAGTTTTAGGACCGCTGCCGCAGCTCCCGTTGCTGTGGTTACCTGCCAGCCGAGCTGCTCTATTAATCGTGATAATACCGATAAAGATATTTCATTATCATCCACAACCAGTATTTTTAAAGACGGCACTTCTTGCAAAACAGTATCTTGTGAGCTCTGTTTATCAACTTTACCTACAAAAATAGTAAAGCTAAATGTAGTGCCCATACCGACGTCGCTTTTACATGAAATATGCCCCGACATCAGCTCTATAATCGTTTTAGTAATCGTCAAACCTAAACCCAAACCACCAAAACTTCTATCTGCCCCCATTTCCGCTTGCGAAAATAGCTCGAAAATCTCAGTCTGCTTTTCTTCACTGATGCCAACACCGCTATCTATGACCTCAAAACCCAGTTCATATTGATTCGACAACTCATTAAGCAAAGTACAGCGCAAAATAATATCACCTTCAAAGGTAAACTTGACGGCATTATTTATTAAACACATGAGTAATTGGTAAAGCCTGTGAGCATCACTTCTAATGAAGTGCGGTACATCATCTGCAAGATCAAAATGCACTTCAATATTTTTATCTTCAGCAATGATTGAAGAGGATTGGCCCACTGAATTAAACACGTCGAGCAGATCAACCTGTTCTTCATACAAGGTGAGTTTATTTCGAATAATCTCACTACAGTCGAGCACATCGTCAATTGACTGAGTTAATGATCGAACAGATTTTTTGGCTTGAGATAAGTAGTCAACCTGAACTGAGGATAAATCAGTCAATTGCATTAGCTGTAAACTACCATTAACCTCATTTAGAGGGGTTCTTAATTCATGCCCCATATTGGCAAGAAATTGATCTTTAGACAGGTTTGCTTGTGCTGCTAGGTTTAAGGCTTCTTCCAGGGCTCGCTCTTTTGTCAGGCGATCTGAAATATCTTTCGCGGATAAAAATAAAAATGCATCACCGCTAATAGTAAATTTGGATAGGGTTATTAAACACGGTATTTCTTTGCCACTGCGCGAATTAACACGTTTCTCGGTCGTGATACTCGATGCTGTTTGTAACGCTGCAAGCTGACTCTGCCAGGAATCATGAAAGTCAGAGGGTAAAATATCAGATATATTTAAACGTTTTAATTCATATTCAGAATACTCAAGCGCTGTTCTAGCAAAAGGATTACTATTGCAAACGGCACCACGTTCATCGAGCCATAACAAAATATCTTCAGAGTTGTGAATAGCAGAATTCACCAGTTCTAAATCGAACTTAAGGGCTTTTTGAAGACGTATATCATCCGCAATAAATAAATACCCCAAGACATTTCCATCAACATCGGTAATTGCCGATGTTGTCAACTGCAGCTCTACCTGATTACCCCCTTTATGGATAAACAGACTTTCTGAGACCACCCTTGATTGATGTTTAAGCGGATAGACCAAACAATCAAACAGATTGCGGCTCACATACTGAAACGTCAGAAAGATATTAGAGTTCAAGGATGATAAGTACTTAGGCTCCAATACACGGGTAATCGGCTCTCCCAGCATTTCTTCTTGTGTATATTCTAAAACTTCTTCTAACTTTCGATTTGTTGAGGTAATAAGGCCTTGTAAATCTGTTGTGATAATTAAAAAATCTGCACCTTGCAACAAACTATCATGCAAGCTTGTTGATTGTTTTAATTTATCATCCTGATGATCTAGCTTAATGCTCAATAGCTGGTTTTTTTCTTCTAACAAGTTTTGCAAAGAACGCACTTCACTTAAATCAACCATACTGACATTGGCACCCAGAAAAAGACCTTCTTGCAAAATTGGCTGAAAGTTTAAACTTAAATATTTATCATCACCCGAGGACGAATCTGAAGCATTTAACTTAACGTCAAAATGTTTAACTGAACTCCCCTGTGAAACACGCTTAAAAAGATCGATCAAATAATCAGCACTGTAGGCGCCTATCAGCCAATCTAAAAAAGGTGCCCCAAGGCTGGCAGCATTAAAACCAAACAATTCTTTTGCAGAATCATTCCAATACTTCAAACAAAATTGTTCATCTAAACCAATGGTTCCTTCGATACCATTTTCAACCACGGCGGCAAGCTCACTTTTCTGGCTTAAACTTAAAAAACGCCTATGCAGTAAGTAAAATATATTGCTCAGAAACAAAGCAATAAGAATTAAGGTGCTTAACACCTGATAATAAATTTTCGTTGGTGACGCTAAAGACAACGAATTGATAAATAATGCTTTAGGCGATGCAGTCACTTCCCAAACCCGACCAAACAAATTTATGCGAGCAGTCCGGCTAGACTTGCCCATAGACAGGTTTTTTTGATCGACTTTACCGTGGAAAAACTCAACATTATTAGCTGCTGTCACGTCAGATATACTTAGATGTAGATTACTTTTTTTCTGCTGAATAGCTAACAGCATTTCATCTATCAGCAAAGGTGCATAAACCCAGCCAAGTACACTTGAAATATCTTCTTTATTGATAAGACCATCCCCCTCAAAAACCGGCAACAATAGCAAGAAACCATGTTTTGCTTTTGAATTCTCTTGCACCAAGGTAATGGGGGCTGTCAGCGTTGGCGCATTTTGATGCGCTGCCGTTAATGCAGCATTTCGCCTGTTAATTTCTGAACCGATATCTAAGCCAATCGCCTGCTGGTTTTTATTTTCAGGTTCAATATATTGAATGATAAAGCGGCTATTTATATGGTCTGATAAGAATGATATGTTAAATTTTTCATCACGGTCTTGAGAGGCCGATTCTAAGAAAGATACTAGGTCTTGAGCCTCGACATGGCGGATAAAACCAAAACCACGCGCGCCGGGGTAATTCTTTTGAAAGTCATTATATGTGGCGTAATCGCGAAATAATGAATGGGATAAGTTATCTAACTTGGCGCTATAAATAAAAGAGCGCAAATGATTCAATGCTAAAGAATAAACATCTAGTGATTGAGCTATCTCACGAGACAACTCGGATAACGATAAAGCTACATTTTTAGCCAGATGCGCTTCATTTTCTTGTATTTGTTTATTTTCAAAATAGCTTGCTGCCCAAAAGGCAAACAATAAACTGAGACACAAAAATAATGACAAGCGCAGTCTCAGTTTATATTTATAATTTTTGGTCAAACCGTACACAAGCCAGCACTCCTTTTCTCTGCGGTAAGCCGCATAGAATCCATACGTTTTCTGAATGATTAGTTTCAATAAACGCCTCGATATCCTTGCTAGTCTTTAGCATACTACTAGAATTAGAGAAGTCGATAGCGATTCTGCGAATACAATAAAATTTCCGCTATATTACTTGTTTTAGATCAATGGAATTCGAATGCCAACGTTAATTTCGGAAAGCCGGAACAAGCAACTTCAAAAGCAAGTCGCTATATCGCTACTTATAATTAGTGCGCTACTGGCTGCATTACTCTTTTATTATGAATCCAAGCGTGAAGAGCATGCCTATGAAGAAACCTATAAATCGATTCAACAATCATCGCTTAATTCAGTTAATAAACTCACGACAGATATCAATATCTTTAAAAAAAACATCCAGCTTCTTAGCGAGCTACCCAGTATTCAAAAGTTTCTTGAGTTGAATGGCGAAACACACAACACGAAAAACACAACAGTAGAAAGTGACATTTCATCAGCATTTCAAGCATTACTAAGGCAAGAAGATAATATTCGCCAAGCTCGCTTGATTCTGAATAATGGCAATGAGTATGTCCGAGTAGACCGTAATGAGCTTAACATTACGGTTACACCTTCAAAGTTATTACAATCAAAAGAAGGGAGGGATTACTTTAAAACTGGTATCGCCTTGTCCAGTGATGAACTGTTTATCTCTGAAATTTCACCTAACTATGAGCATGGCAAGATTGAGATCCCACTTTGGCCAACATACAGGATCATTAAATCTTTAAGAAACGTGAATAATGAAGTTTCCGGATTATTGGTACTGAATATTGATGCCTCTACATCCCTTAGCGCACTCAATACCGCCACTGCTTCTCTTTCAAATACAACACAGTTTGAGTATTTTTTAATCGACTCAAATGGGTTTTATGTTGCAGCCCCCGATAAATCCTTGTTGTTTGGCAAAGATCTTGGAAACACGGATATGAACTGGTTTGTTCATACAGAGAAGAATATACCCTTGTCGAGTAATTCCAGAATTCAAACTCGTTTTATGGGGAAACTCTACCTTTTTTCCTCACAAGAGCTCGTACTGTCAAACAACCAACAAAGCGGCCATTACTTTCTAGTTGTAGGCACGCCGATAGATAGAGTGAATAACTTCATTCAAGAGCAACGCAAAGAACTGTTTATCTCAATTATCGGTTTCGCTTTTATCATTCTCATTATCGTCTATTTATCATTAAGGCATATTAATAACCTAGAAGGCCTTTACCTGAATCAGTCTCGATTCAAAGCCATTATTTCTAACTCTTCAGATTCGATATTAAGCATTAATCATAATGGAGAAATTCAAAGTTGGAATTATGCATCCTCGCTATTATTTGGTTTAAAAGAAGAAGACGCTATTGGACAGTCTTTTTTTCATTTAGTCGCTGAAAGTGAACATTTTAGCCCTGCCAGCTTAATTAAGCTTCTTCAGTCAAACACTAACGAACGAATAGAAGTCCCCCTTAAAAACAACTTAAACCAGAAGCGCACTTTATTATTAACCTTGTGTCCCATTCAGAAAAAAGATGGCGATAGTGAATCCATAGCGCTCATTATTCGGGATATTACTTTCCAAAAAGAAAATCAGGAAAAGCTTGAAGCTGCCAACCAGAATCTTGATTCCGAAGTTAAGAAACGAACGAAGCAGCTAGAAACCGAGAAACAAAAAGCAATCAAGGCAAATGAAATCAAGAGCATGTTCGTGGCCAATATTAGCCATGAAATTCGAACACCTTTAAATGGCATCAGCGGCCTACTAAGCCTTGCGCGGGACAAAACAAATAGCGATAAGCAAGATGACTACCTAAAAATGGCACAAGATAGCGCTCAGACTTTAAATATTTTGATTAATGATTTATTAGATTTATCAAAGATTGAATCTGGCAAGCTTGAACTTTCACCGACACCGACAAATTTAAAATTATTACTTGAAAGCATCACCGCTTCGGTCTTTTTCCTTATTAAGGATAAAAATATAGAACTCATTTTAGATACCAGCAGAGTTCAAATAAACCACCTAATTCTAGACGACAATAGAATAAAGCAAGTCCTTACAAATTTATTAAGCAATGCCATTAAATTCACAACAGAAGGAGAAGTCATCTTAACCGCATCGACTTTTTATCATTCTGACGCCAACGATAAAGTCGTATGCGAGTTTCAAATATGCGATACCGGGGTGGGCATTTCCCAAAAACAACAATCAAAGTTATTTAAGCCTTTTGTGCAAGCCAGTTCTGGCATTTCTAATAAATATGGCGGCACCGGTTTGGGCTTATCTATCTCGAAACAATTATGTGAAATAATGGGCGGCAACATAACACTTGAAAGCCAAAGCGGAGAAGGTTCAACTTTTAAAGCGAGTATTTTTGCGTCCAAAGTAGACGATACTCAGATCGATCAAAGCACTAATATAGTGGCCGATTGCGAAGGTAAAAAAATAGTACTTATGGTGAAGAATGACCAATTACGACGCATTTTACGAAACACCTTAAATGACTGGAAAGCCACTATAGTATTAGCCCATGATCTAGATGAACTGAAGATAATCTCGAAGAAGACGAAACCAGCTGCACTATTTTTGGATTCTGAATATTTTGATTCAAAATTAGACCAAGCGCTAAGCATACAAAACGTGAATGTAATATACCTATGCACAAACAATGAGCTTGACAATAAAGTGCCCAATACGCGCATTTTGAACCGACCTTTTCTTCCATCCATTCTTGCCAAGCATTTATCTACAGACACAGAACAAGAAATTAATATCGACCCCTCATCCATCGCTGTAGAAAAAACAAAGATGCTATCTAATACACAAACAGTTTTTATTGTAGATGATAATGACATTAATCAAATTGTTGCCAAAGGCATCTTAAGCGCCCTCAATTTAAATATTGACACTGCCATTAATGGCAAAGATATTATTGAGAAACTTCAGCATATAAAACAAAGTAATGTATTGCCGGTCGTATTAATGGACTGTCAAATGCCCATCATGAATGGCTACGAAGCAACACGCTTAATTCGAGAAGGTAAAGCCGGAGAGTGGTTAAAATCCATCCCCATTATAGCCCTGACGGCAGATGCAATGGATCAAAATTTAGAAGAATGCAAGGCTGCAGGAATGAATGATTTTCTTGGTAAACCATTTGATCCAGAAGTTTTAAAAGAAATGGTTTTACACTGGGCGTTTAAAAACACAGCCTAACCCCCCCCTTGGCAAGGGAGGGTAGATCAATATTAAGCTGCTATTTCCTTTTGGATCATTTGAAACAATTGATCCTTCAATTGCAGGCGCCTTTTCTTTCGCTGCTCAAGATAATCATCAGCCGTAGTTTCAACACCTGTCTCAATTCGATGTACTTCGTGATCGGTGCTATGGTATTCATCGAACAAACGCGAAAAGTGATTATTTTTCATTTTTAATTCGTGAATTGTTTCTTTGTGCTCGGGTAATTCATGTACCAAATCATGTTTTTCATTTAGCATTTTTATCGTTCTCCATCGCTAAGTATTTAGTGGTTTTTTCTTTTCTCTAAAACCACTTTAAATGAAGCGCTATCTATTAGGGATGACCCAGATCAAGATCAAGATCAAGATTATTTTTAAACACCAGAATAAAAATCCCCCCACCATGCTAATTGTTAACCATTGTCAAACCTCCCCCTCAAAAATTGTAACAAGCCAAAAAACGCTTACACTTACTTTAAATACATATCGTTAATAATATAACTTTAGTAGGTAACATGATGTATCGAAGTATTCGTGGCCTCGGTTTGTTTACCCTTTTATCACTCGGCATTTCCCTTGGTGCTCAGGCAGCGCTAGTTGCTCCCACAAACTCTATTGATGGGCTTAATCTCAACTGGAGTAAGTCGGAATCAAACACACTTCAAGCGTTTGATGAAAACCAAAATATATCGATTAAAAGCGATAGCATTAATGTTGACTACCTAATGGGTGAAAACCTAAATGTTGGCCAATCATTTACAGGCGTTAATCGTTCAAATAGTGGCTTATACCTGAAAGAAGGTACTTATAGCTCTCAACTATTGCATTTTGATCCGCTGGGAACAAAACGTGGTCAAATACAGAATGCACGGTTCGAATTTACAGACAGCATTGTCGCGATCATTTTAGGCGGTGAATATTTACGCCTTTCTGATTATTTACTAGGCAATGCAAATACCCTATATGACACATCTTCATCACGAAGAATGGAAACGAATGACTTTTTCACACTTGAAAGCTCAAATACCTTGTTAGTTGATAAAGTGTCAGTTGGCCGTTACTGGACAGATGATGTGCGGATCATTACCCAAAAAGTATCTGAGCCAAGTTCTTGGGCAATTTTCGGCTTAGGTCTTTTAGGCCTAGTCGGTGCCCGAAAAATAGCTAAACAATAATATAATCTTATTCCTTCCTGGCAAGGCCGCTTGAAATTAACTTTTCCTGGTCTTGCATAAAATACTTTTCAAAGCCTTTGTGAAAACATTGCCTTCCTTGTTTTTTTTAGCTAAGTTCTGCTCATTTATCATCAACAAGCAAAATAAGTTTACAAGGTAAGCACTATGGCTCAATCTACCTATCTACCCCATTGATTTTTCGTTACGTTTTACTGGGTGGGTGGGTAAGCCAGTAAAATCAAGTCTAAAGCACTCCTTACTCTTCTGAAAACCTTTCACCTTTACAACATATCAACAGATTTCGTTAACTTTTGCTGTTTTTGACCAAGTTTAGGAATCAAAACTTAACTTTTTTCGCAATTTAAGCATTAGTCTTTCGGGGATATTTTGCGATGCAAAATTGAGGCAAATTAACCTTTCTAGTGAGGTAACTTTGTGCCAGTTCTAGTCACTGAGAGTTCGCCAGTTAAGAGGCAGGAATTCATCCGAAAGCGGACATAAGGCCACTCTCTGATTATTTTCATTAGTGGCTTCTTTGGAATTAACGCATTTTCCCAAAGCGATACCTTTTGGATGCGCTAAAATCCTATTGCTATAAGAGCAAAGCGATCATTATTCACTCCCAAACAACCAGCTAACTTCCAAACAATCAGCTAACTTCCAACCTAAAGCGAATATTTTTGATGTATTTGTTTATGAGTCAAAACTTCTAAAACGGCCTTTTTTGAAGTTATCTATAAGACCCTTATTTTATTTATCTAAATAAACGAATCCTTTAAAATTTTAATAAGTCCGTCACGCTTTGCCAGAAAATTCATAGTATTAATAAGAATGCCTGGTCGCTTTTGATATGCTCACTAAAGCAGAAAACTTATTAAAAATTTCTAATGAAATAAACACCATTTGGAACTAAAAAATTGAAAAAATACCTATTCTGGGCACTTCTTGCATTTTCTTCATCATTCGCTAATGCGATTGTCGAAACAGGCGTAAGTTGTAACAAGCAAACTGTTCTTACCTGCACTTTTGTTGAGCTTAAGGATATGGCAGAACAGGGAGATCCAGTCGCTCAGTACTATTTGGCTGCTTCATATGCAAATGGAAAAGGCGTAACTCAGGATTTTAATTTAGCGTTTAAGTGGTATGTATTATCTGCTAACCAAGGGTTGTCTGATGCTCAATATGATTTAGGTTATATGTATGATGAAGGTATAGGTGTTGAACAAAGTTATGCTGAGGCGCGAAAGTGGTATGAGTTAGCTGCTAATCAAGAACATCCGGTTGCCCAGAATGATTTAGGAATTATGTATGAGTATGGAAATGGCGTAGATATTGATTATGTAAAAGCTGTTCATTGGTATCGATTATCCGCCTCTTCAGGTTACCCTGTCGCACAGTTCAACTTAGGCCTTAAATATCAACTCGGATTGGGGCTATCACAGGATTATAGTAAAGCTCAAGAGTTGTATCTTCTTTCTGCAAATCAAAATTATTCCTTTGCCCAAAATGAAATTGGGTATATCTATGAAATTGGAGAGGGTGTTAATCAAAATCATGAAGAAGCGCTTAAGTGGTATCAATTAGCCGCAAATAACGGCAATGCTATTGCGCAGAATAACTTAGGGCTTATGTATGATAATGGTCAAGGAGTTCAACAAGACTATGAAGAGGCTCTTAAGTGGTACCACATAGCTGCAAGTCAAGGTTCAGCCGATGCTCAAAATAATATAGGGGTAATGTATCAGTTTGGTCATGGCGTTAAACAAAACCTAACAAAAGCAATCGAGTGGTTTCACCTAGCTGCTAATGGGGGGGCGGCGTTGGCGCAGTATAACTTAGGCTATTTATATGAGAACGGAATGGGCGTGGAAAAAGATTTTGTTAAATCTTTTGAGTGGTATCACTTAGCTGCTACCCAAGGTGATGGATTTGCTATATATAAAATTGGCACAGCATTTCAAGGTGGAATAGGTGTTGAACGTGACTATAAAGAAGCAATGAACTGGTACCAACTAGCTGCAAGCCAAGAGAATGTAGAAGCATTTGTAAACATAGGATATTTATATTCTGAGGGCTTGGGTGTAGAGCAAAATTTTACTTCAGCATTAGAATGGTACCGTAAGGCAGCAGAAAAAAATAATACCCAAGCACAATATAATTTAGGTCTCATGTATCAGTATGGGATTGGTATTAAGCAAGATTTACCCGAGGCTGTTAAATGGTATGGATTAGCCGCAGAAGAGGGCATGGCAAACGCACAAAATAATTTAGGTATACTCTACGAATCGGGGACAGGTGTTCATCAGGATTTAAACACTGCATTTAAGTGGTTCCTCTTGGCGGCAGAAAATGGAAACGTCAACGCACAATTTAATTTAGGTCTTTTTTATGAGCACGGTAAAGGAGTAACTAAAAATATTTCTCAAGCCATTAACTGGTATCGTATTGCTGGTGAACAAGGTGATGCATTATCACTCTATAACTTAGGTACTTTGTACTATAAAGGAAGTGGTATCGAGCAAAATAAGCATGTCGCTAAAGAGTTATTCGGAAGGTCTTGTGATAATCAATTTCAGCAAGGGTGTGATTCTTACAAAAACTTGAATAAAGAGGGTTATTAACTCTCTAGCTGAGCATACTTAAGCCTTTAATCCCATTAGTATAATTGTTTCCCCAATTTTTAAACTTTTCTCCCCAGAGATTAATGAATGAATAAAATTTTTATATTAGTGCTATTGGTAATATCTGCGCTCACTACTTCTTCTTGCGCTTTAAAGGGATCAATTGATGAAAATGATTTAGAGAATAAGTTAAATCAGTTCAATTTAGGGGTCAAATACGCAGAAGGAGATGGTGTTCAGCAAAATTATTTTGAATCATTTAAATGGACGATGCATTCAGCTGAACAAGGTTATGCAGAGGCTCAATATGCACTTGGTGATAAATATGAATCAGGTTTAGGTGTAAGACAAAACTATTCTGAGGCTGCTAAGTGGTATCTTCTCGCAGCCGAACAAGGCTTATCATATGCCCAGACTTATTTGGGATATTTATATCAAGAAGGTTTAGGTGTTGCGCAGAATTATACCGAAGCGATTAAATGGTATTTATTGGCTGCAGGCCAAGGAGATGTATATGCCCAAAATGCATTAGGGCAAATTTTTTTGAATGGCATTGGGGTTCAAAAAGATGATATTGAAGCTGCAAAGTGGTTTCATTTTGCAGCTGAAAACGGAAATGAATTTGCTCAAATTGATTTGGGAGTTATGTTTGAAAATGGCTCAGGTGTTATACAAGATTTTTCGAAAGCGTTTCAATTATATCAACTAGCAGCAGATCAAGGGAATGCAATCGCTCAGCACAATTTAGGTTTAATGTATGCCAAAGGATTAGGTATATCGCAAAATCATACTGAAGCATTTAATTGGTATCTCAGGGCTGCAGAGCAAGGTTATGACCGAGCGCAGCTTGATTTAGGGTATATGTATCAGAATGGGTTTGGTACAGAGCAAGATTATTTAGCAGCACTTGACTGGTATAGCAAAGCGGCTAATCAAGGGAATGCAATCGCTCAACACAATTTAGGGTTATTGCATGCTAGAGGGTTGGGCATATCGAAAGATCAGTCTAAAGCATTCAATTGGTTTTTAAAGGCGGCACAACAGGGTTATGCCCGAGCGCAAAGTGACCTGGGTTTTTCATATGAAAAAGGTTTTGGAATAAAGCAAAATTATGATGAAGCATTAGACTGGTATTACAAAGCGGCTAATCAGGGCTATGTGGTAGCTCAACACAATTTAGGTTCTATGTATCAAAATGGTGTAGGAGTTAATAAAAATATTAGTGAGGCTTTGAAATGGTTCCGTTTAGCAGTTGACCAAGGTTACATACCCGCTAAAAACAGACTATGGAGTATGGGGATTGATATTCCAAATGAAATGCTATGTGAACCATACGACGCTGAAATTATCAGTGAGTCTTGTAACCTTTTTAAACGTAAGCGTCACTAAATCCGCGTGGTTGCCAACAACACCCTT